>JAABUS010002785.1_pt1 | contig 31215 bp, 23 predicted proteins | sample 5560161 | NCBI WGS metagenome assembly JAABUS01 (sample SAMN10711885, study PRJNA513376) | rock metagenome | isolation source: Antarctica rocks | place: Antarctica: Victoria Land, Trio Nunatak nord | collected 2016-01-04
GCAGGCCTTTGTTGGCATACGCGGTGTACCAGGACTGGACATGTGGCAGAGCCCGCTGGCAGTTGATACAGGAGTAGGTCCAGAAGGTCACCAGGACGACGCTGCCTTTCAGGCCGGCGACCGTTAGGGGCTTGTCTGCGGTGGTGTTGAACCACCTGCTGATGTTTTCGAGGGCTGGTGCCGGGCCACAGTCCGCCAGTGAGAGTGATGCTGGTGTACAGCTTTTCAGCGTTGCGTTGGGATCGGGTGTCACCGAAGCCCCGCCGGCGGCAGAAGCATGAGTTGCCGGAGCACCCGCAACAGCAGCACCAGTGGCCGGAGCACCCGCAACAGCAGCGCCAGTGGTCAGAGCACCGGCGGCAGGAGCACCGGGCGAGGCAGCACCGGCGGCAGGAGCATTACCGGTCGAAGCGCCAGCAGCACCGGTGGCAGGGGCCACAGTGGCCGGAGCGGCCGGCGCCAGGATGGGTCCGATGTTCTCCACCCGCGCCTGCAGGTCCTGGGTGTAGTTCGGCACCGCGCGCTGCAACGCGTCGGTGAGATTGAAGGCCAGCGCCACCGCCAGCACAATCATCACCGCCCCGCCCGCTACCCGGAACCGGCGCGCCCGACGGCGATAGCTGGCCATTCGAGCGCCGATGTTGTTGCCCGCCAAGGCGAACAGCGACAATGGGATTGCCACGCCGATTGCGAATGCGACGGTGATCGTGATGATCCTGGTGTCGATCTCACCGGTGGAACCGGCGATGGCGATCGCGGCCAACACCGGCCCAGCGCACGGCACATAAAGGGCCCCGAGGCCCAGCCCGAGCATGAACCCGTTGCCACCGGACGGACGACGTCCGGTCAGCCGTAGCCGAGCGAACGGTCTGGAGATGATCGCGTTCACCGCCGGGAACATCAGGCCGATGCCGATCAGTGTCAGGACGACCAACCCGGCCCAGCGGAACAGACCCTGAGGTAGTCCGAGCGCAGACAGCAGCAGTGAGCCGATCAGAGTGAACAGCGAAAAGCTCAGCACCAATCCGGCGACGATCATCAGTGGACGCCGGATGTGACGTTGCTGCCGCTCGCCACCGGCTGACTGCGGACCGGTTCCGGCGGCGAAGAAGAGCGCCGGCAGGATGGGCAACACACACGGGGAGACGCCGGCGATCAGGCCGCCGAGGAACCCGATCAGGATCACCGTCGACACTCACACCACATCCTCGTGCGGCCGGTCGGTCCGGCTGTCGACCGACGGTAACGCTCCGGATGGCAGATGCGCCCTGTCGGGGTGAGGGCTTAAGGGAACCGAAAGATCTGTCCGCACCAGGGTTCCGGGCTCATACCGTCAGCCAGAACAGCACGACCACGATCAAGTCGGGCGCCTGCCGTTCAAAGCGGGACAGGATTCCCGCCCGCGACCGCTGGGTTGTGAGCGGGCATCCCCGTGCCACGCTGGAGGCCGAATCCCTCCTGCTGTGACCTAAACAGCCCGACGCACGACGACGTCGCGATCAATACACTTGTTGTGCTGGATAAGACGTGCGTCGAGCAGCCCAAACATGACGCGTCACCGAACCGTGACCATCCAATTCCGATGGTAACGGAGGGGAAATAAGCAAGGACCCAGGGCCGAAGCGCTGGGGCCCTTGTTCTGTCCGACCTTCTTTGTAGCGGGGACAGTGTTCTGGCTCAGGATATAGGCGACACCTGTCTCAAGACATAGGCGACATGATGGTCCCAGGTCATCGGCGACCGAGCTGGTGGGCTGGATCCTCGGCTATGTCAAAGGCTCGCCTGATCATCACCGCGCTGTTCGTCGAGAGGCAGACAGCCTCCGAGGTCGCTCGTCGCTACGGCGTGCACCGCGTCTGGGTCTACAAGCTCAAGGCCCGCTACCAAGCCGAGGGCGAAGCTGCTCTGCAGGCCCGGTCCCGTCGCCCGCACAGCTCGCCGACCGCGACCCCCGCTGCGACCGTCGAGCTGGCGACCGCAGCCACGACACCCACCACCGGATCCGCACCGACCGCATCAGCAATACCGGATCGGTGACCCTGCGCCACAACGGCCGCCTACACCACATCGGCATCGGCCGGACCTACGCCGGAACCTACGTCACTCCTGGGTTGGCAGTCGCGGGTGGGGTCCAGGGTCAGTTCGCGGAGGATCTGGCCGGTGGTGGTGTCGGCGATCGTGATGTTGAGGTCCTGGATCACCCAGCAACCACCACCCCCAACACACAACAGCGGACCTACAAGAACGTAGGTCCGCTGTCGCCGATGTCCTGAGACATCACACATTGTAGCGGGGACAGGATTCGAACCTACGACCTCTGGGTTCACAGGCCCGTTATGTCGTTGGTTTCCGCTGGCTTTCATCGATTCCGCTGGGTAAGCGCTGGGTGCAATCCCCCGTCGTCCGGTCGAGTTGGTGGTGGTGCCGGCCAGGTTTCCACTCCAAGGCCGGCAAAGGCCACAACGGCCCGTTGCTCGGCAAGGTATTCGGGCTCCGCTCGGCGGTCCCTTCGGTCGGGTTGGCCTCGAGGATCTCCGCCGGTGTCCAGACGCCGGGCGTTGCGCCGTTGCGGACGCCGGCGAGGAAACTGGCGGTGTACATGTAGAGCTGCGGTCCGAGCTTGTTCGTTGGGACCATTTCAGGAAACACATAGGTGAGGAAAAATCTTCGCAGCACCAAACCGGAACGAGCAAGCTTGGGTCGCCCGTGCGACTCCAGTCGGATCGGATCTGCCTTCTGCGAGCGGCTCACGATGGCGGCACACCCTCGATGAAGCTGCGCTGCATCAGCGACAGATGAACACTCCTCAGAGACCCGCGGAAACAAGGGCACGCAGCAAATGTGCTCCAACCTGGATGCGGTCTTCGGTGTCTACCCGGCGGTTGCTACGAAGCTGTTGCGGGATGGCCTGCTTCAGCCGCTGATCAAGCTCGAAGTCAGCGCAGACCCGTCGAAAAGCCTCGAGGAATTCCTGAGTCGGCGGAGGCTTCAAGACGAAACCGTCCGCCGCATTGTGCAGCGCGGTGCCACTCTTGCGCAGGTACATCCATCGTTCGTCCTCGACGTAGCCACCGATGAAGAAGGGACCGCTCTCCCCGTCAACGACAGCCCCAGTCGCTCCAGCTTCCCGGACCAGGGCAGTGAGATACGGGTCGCGGTAGTTGCCGTTCATCTGGGTCTTGTTGAGCATGCATACTCGGTAGCCCATCGCGCCGCCGACACTCGCGTAGATGCCCGAAGCGCCCTCGCGCATCGCTTCGTAGCGCACGAGATAATAGCGCCAGTCGAAGTTCTCATCCTGCGCTCTCGCGCCCAGGAAGGCCTCACGGATCTCCCGGGTCGAAGTGTCCGCGGCCGTCCCGGCGGCGACGGCATCCAGGACCGCACCGACAGCGTTTGCGGTGCTCGTCAGGCTCGCACGAGCTGTCCCGGTGAGCAGGTTCCGCCATGGTTCTCCGTTTGACGGAGAGCCGAACTGGAGATCGCGATCGTTGCGTCGCCGCGCGTACTCCCCGGCGGCGAGGAACGCCCCGGTGAGGTCGCGCCAACGGCCCGCCGCGGCCATGAGCGACTCGAACGCCGTCCCTCGGTGCTCGAACGTGTCTGCATCGAGTTCGAACGCTTGCAGCGAGCCATGGAGCAGGTAGTGGTCCTCAAGCCGAAAGAGTGCAGGCGCAAGCTCCGGGTGTTGGGTCAGGAACGACCTCTTGGCCTGTTCATCCTCGGCCTGCGCCTTGTTGAAGCCCTTGATCTCCTCAAGTGAGTCGTCGACGATGATGCGTTGCACGTCGTCAACGAGCGCGGGGAGTCGATTCGGACGGAACTCGCTCTCCGACGCTTCGATCAGGTTGCGGAGCACCCGCAGGCGGCGCGGGAACTCGTCTGAGGGGTTGGGACGGTTGAGCAGCACCGCTAGGAAGAGCAGCGTGCGTCCGTAGCTGAAGCGCCCTTTGTTGTTGTTGTCGTAGTTGCGGCAGCACGCATCGAAGAGGTTCACGTTCTCGTCGGTGCCGAACAGCAGCATGGGCTGATCCTCGACGTCTGCGGCGCCATGCTTGAAGGTGAAGAGCTGCCGGAACTCCTCGGCGATGTCGACACCGACCCAGGTGTCGAACGCGTGGAAGAGGAAGGACAAGCTCGTCGCGGCGTCTGCTCCTTCGGTTCCGAACAGCTGCAGCGCACGGTTCTCGAAGGAGTTTCCGTCCGGGACTCGTCCCAGACGCCACTCGCAGACGTCGGTGATAAAGGCGAAGTAGCGCAGGAACTCGTCATCGACGATGTCGTCGTTCCCACGGAAACGCCACAGGATGTCGGACCACGCTCCGTCGACGCTGTGGGCGAAGGCGGTGGCCTTCTCGCCGGCCCACGAGATCGCGCGCTCGAAGCGCGCCTTGAAGGTCTCGAATGCCGTCAGCGGTTTGCCCCGTGAGTTCATCTTGATGTAGAGCTCCTCGCCGGAGCCCATCTCGTCGATCGGCAGGAGCTGGAAGGAGATGGCCGGGTCGTCGGCGGAGACAAGTCGCTCCCATGCGACATGGGCATCGCAGCCGCGGAAGCGCTTGTGGATCGCGTTGATCATCACCAGCATCCCCTGGATGGTCGGATCGTGCCTCCAGACGTGCAGATACCAGGACTGATCAACGATCCATCCCGCCGGATCTCCCACGTCCGGCGGCGGTGCCGCCATCGTGAGCCGCTCGCAGAAGAGGCGTGCGCTGGACCTTGTGGCGTACGAGAATTTCATCCAAGGCTGTTGGTCGGCGAGCTGCCCTGCCCTGTACCCCAGGTACCAATGCAGCAGGAACAGGGTGGTCAGTCGCTGCTGGCCGTCCAACGGGCGCAGCGTCCCGTCCTCGACATCACCGTAGACGAAGTCCAGTCCCACCTTCGCGTCGCTGGCGAGCGCGTCATACAGCACGTCGAGAAAGCGTGCCCGGATCTCGGTCACGCCGCCGTCCGTACGTCCTTGCGCGTAGTCGCGCTGGATGAGGGGGATCTCGATTTTCGTCACTGTGGGGGCCGTGTCGTGCGGCGAGAATAGCCCTGCGTAGGACGTAAAGTAGCCAGGCATCAGGGGGCATCCTCGTTGAGCAGGTATGGCGCGACGTGCTTCTGCATAGCTTCGAGGTAGCCCTCTCGATCGGGCTCGCCCCAGAAGTGCATCTGTTGGCCCTCTGCCTTGGTGTAGTACTTGAGGAAGACGTTGCGGGTGCAGGCCGGGATGTAGGAGCCCTCTCGATCCCGCTCTAGTATGTTGCGCCGCTTGACCTCGAAGACAGAGTTGCTGAGCGCACTGTTGTCCTCGCTAGACAGCAGTGCAAGGTTCGAGATCACGTCGAGGTCTACGCCCTCGCCGGCGAGGCTGAAGAGCGTGCTGAGTTCCTGTTCAAGAGACTCGAATGCCTCGGCTGAGATGTCCTCGAGGGTGGCGTTGATCCGTTTAGTCAGGGCGGCGCGCTGCGTGTCCTCGATTATAGGAAGGCCGGACAGAGCGTCACGGTGCAGGCGGAGCCACTCTGCCCACTGTGCTGCGCGGTTGAGCTGCTCGGCGTTCTGAGCGTGAATGTGTTCAATGCTCCATTTCCGGGCCGCATGCTCTTTGAACGAGAAGCGTTCGGAGGACAGCTTCATGCTTCGCACGGTTTCGACGTTCATCAATAACAGGACCGCCTCGGCCTTCCTGTTTCCGTAGCGAAGCTCGGCGACGTCGGACGGGAACAGGTTCAGATCGTCACGGATCCGCGCGTCGAGGCGGGCTTCGAACTCGTGCTTGGTGCAGTCCTTCGAGAGCGCCACCAGTTCGTCGAAGCGTCGGCCGCGGGCGATGAGATAGCCGATCTTGTGGAACAGATCGCGGTTGTCGTACCAACCCATGACGAGCGAGTGGAGGTCGATCACCTGGTTCCAGAGTTTCTGGGCCGACCCCTCGATCAGCGGCCGGAGGGTCTCGAAGGTGTAGAACAGCGGACGCGGGCCTGCTTTCGGCCTGCCGGCGAGCGTGTCGAGCAGGAGGGTGATGTGCGTCGCTTCAGGGGCGGACTTTCCAGTGACGAAGGCCCACACCTCCTCGATGCGCAGGTCGCGCTCGATGCCGTCCCACTGCGCGGCGATCTCAAGGTCGCGCTTAACCGCGCGACTGCGGGCCAAGATGAGAGCCTTGACGAGTTCGGCGTCGGTGAGGGGAATCCGCCCGATGTTGAGTCGGGTGAACAGCGTCGTTGACTCGACCTCCAGTGGCGCTTCGTACCAGATGACGTAGACCGACTCCGACAGGTACTTGTAAAAGTTGATCGCCGCGAGAGTGGGGTTTCCCTGCCCCTCGAACCAGTCCCGGATGCACTCGAAGGCACCGAAGATGTGGAAGAAATCGATGTTGCTCTGGCTGTCCTCCTCCGTCGGATGCTGGAGGTACTCAGCGCTAGACGCGCGAGTCTCATACTCCAGCGAGTAGTTCAGAGTCGCCGTCGGCAGGTGCCGCTGAATGTAGCGGAGGATGAGAAACAGCGTCGTCAAACGCTGCTGACCATCGACCAGTTCCCACCTTCCGTCATCGCGGCGCTTCACCACGACAGGCTGCAGGAAATACTTGTGCCCCGCACTCTCGTGAATGTCCTCGAGGAGCCGGGAGACCTCATCCCATCCCCAGCGGTAGCCACGCTGGTAGCTCGGCACAAAGAACTCGCCGACAATGCTCCCCACCAGCTCCGGCCGTAGATCGGTGGTCATCTTCTCGCCATCCACGCCCAGAGCCTAGCCATTTTGATCGGGTCCGACGCTCAGTTACCGAGGGCCGGCATGACGTGGCTGTAGAGGTGGCGCCGCGGGGGGAGGCCTCAGTGGACCAGACCGAACAGGTCGGTGCAGAGTTTGCCCTCGTCCTGCGCGTACTTCGCCCGCTACAGGACCAAGGGCGCTACCGACTGATGCCGTCAGAACGGGTGACGCGGTTGATGGTGGGCATGGCGGGGGGTTCCCTTCGATGAGGGGCCGCGGGGTGTCAATACTGGCCCGATTCGCCACGCGACGATCGATAGTCGGTCCCGCAGGCTGACCTGCGGTAATACTGGTGGGCAACCGGGTGAGCGCCCGGCTGATCATCCGGCGGGGCGGGTGGAGCAGGTCCAGGGCAGCTCTTTCGATGTTGTCTTCGCTTCAGCGGCCGGCACGCTGCGGGACCCGACGAACTTCCGCGACCAGTGGCGGGACGCGCGTGAGCGGCTCGGCATGCCGTGGGTAGTGCCCCATACCTTCCGGAAGTCTGTTGCCACCGTGCTGGCCACTGCGGACTCGAGCAAGACCGCCGCGAACCAGTTGGGTCACGTCGGTACCGCTGTGACTGAGAAGCACTACGTCGCTCGGACGCATGAAGGGCCAGACGGCAGAGTGCATCTTGACTCGTTCGGAGATCAGAGCTGAGTCACTCCGGTCTTCGTTGAAAGCGCTGGGTTAACGCTGGGTTGGTGCCTCAGAACGCCAATATGCCAAACGAACCCTGTCAGCATTTCTGCTGTTCAGGGGCCGTTTCATGGTAGCGGGGACAGGATTCGAACCTGCGACCTCTGGGTTATGAGCCCAGCGAGCTACCGAGCTGCTCCACCCCGCGTCGTGCCTCCACTGTAGCAATCGGCTGGACCCCGGCAAAATCAAAGTCCGGGAAGAAGCTCCGCGGACGAGCCCGCGACGACCATGGGTGGTCGCCGCGTCATCCACCGCCGGTCGCGGACGAGCTGCCGGTCACCGTGACGGGTGGAGCGCTGCCCGAAGGCGCCGGCCCGGCAATCTGCAGATACGCCTGCACCGCTTCCTCCAGTTTCTTGTTCGCGGCACCGATCTGGCCCTGGTCGCCGGACTTCTTGGCGGTCTGCAGGTCGGCGTACGCCCGGTTCATGGCCGCCGCCGCCTCCTGCTGGTTGGCCGGCAGCTGAGCCGTGGATGCGGGCGACTGGCCGGTCGCGCCGGTCGACGCCTGCGCCGAGTCGGTCGATGCGGGCGGCGCGGTGCCGGCGGCGCCGCCTTCACCGGTCGGCGGTTGGACAGGGGCGCTGGCCGCCGCGTCGGCGAGGGCCTGGCTCAACGAGTCACCGAAACCCACCCGGCCGGCGAACCACACCAGCACCTTGGCCAGCTGCGGGTAGGAACTCGCGTTGTTCCGTCCCTCGACATATACCGGCTCGACGTAGAGCAACCCCTGATTGACCGGCAGTGTCAGCAGGTTCCCGTAGATCACAGTGTTGTTGTTGTTCACCGACAACAGGTTGATCTGCTGGGCTATTCGAGAGGTCGTCTTAAACAACTGCTGAACCTGTACCGGTCCGAGCGTCTGTGTCGTCGTGGGTAGCTGCAGGACGGTGAGTTTCCCGTAGTTGGCCGGGTCGCTGGCCGCCGACAGATAAGCGCTCATGAAGTTACGTTGATAGCCCGTCAGCACGCTGGTGAGCTGGAAACTCGCCCCCTGCTGTTCCGGCAGGCCGGCAAGAATGTAATACGGCGGCTGCGGCGCCGTCACCTGGTCGATAGTTGGATCGTTGGGAACCCGCCAGAAATTCGATTGATTGTAGAACTCCGACGGATTGGTCACGTGATATTTCGACAGCAGTGCCCGCTGGACCTCGAACAGGTCCTGCGGGTACCGGAAATGCGCCCGCAGATCCTTGCTCACCTCACTGTTGGGCTTGATCAGCCCGGGGAAGACGCCTTCCCAGGCCTTCAGCACCGGGTCGGTGTCGTCCACGTTGTACAGATTCACGGTGCCGTCATAGGCGTCGACCGTTGCCTTGACCGAGTTCCGGATATAGGACACCTGCTCGTTCAGCTGGCCGGCCGCACCTTGCGCCTGCAACGAGTTCTGGGTGGCCTCGGACAAGGTCACGTTCTGCGAGTAGGGGTAGTTCTGCACAGTCGTGTAGGCGTCGACGATCCACACGATCCGGCCGCCGACGACCGCCGGATACGGCTTGGTGTCGACCGTCAGGAACGGCGCGGCCAGCTTGACCCGTTGCCCGGGATCCCGGTTGTACAGGATCTTCGAGTTGCCCCCGATGGCATTGGAGAACAGGAAGTTCACTTCGCTGTACTCGGTGGCGAAGACGAGGCGCTGGAACAGGTTTCCCAGGTGCACCCCACCCTTGCCCTGATAGGTGAACTTGCTGGCGTCGGTGTCGAACTCCTGCGGATCCCGCCCCGCCTCCTGGCCGACGATCGCATAGGTGGTGCCCAGCTGTCCGTAGTAGATCCGGGGTTGTTCGACCGGGATCTTGCCCTTGTTCTCCAGGTCGGAGACGGTGTATTCCGGATACCCTCCACCGGTGGACCCGCTGGCGTTGGTCACCGAGTTGGCCGGCGCCGCGACGAACCCGTCGCCGTGGGTGTAGATGAGATGTTCGTTGATCCAGGACTTCTGGTTGTCGAACAGACCCTCGGTGTAGAGCTCTCGGGCAGCCACGACGTAGTCACGGGTCTGGCCGTTCACCGTGTAGCGGTCCACCGAGAGTTGATCGGCGAATCCGTAGAAGTTCTTCAGCTGCTGCTGCTGGGTGAAGGTACTGGCCAACACGTTCGGGTCGAGCAGACGTGCATTCGGAATGGTGTTCTTGTCGTTGCCGATGGTGGTGATGGCATTGGCCGCGGTGGTCCCGGAGTAGTCGATGTACTTCACGTTGTTGCCATCGATCTTGAAGGCACTCTGGGTGGCCTCGATGTTCCTGCTGATGTACGTCGCTTCCTTGGTGTTCGCGTTCGGCTTCACCACGACCTGTTGCAGCACCAACGGCCATACTCCGCCGATCAGCACGCTGGACAGCACCAGCAGACCCAGGGCGATGGCCGGCAGCTTCACCGACCGCAGGATCGCCCCGACCAGGAAGCCGATCGCGCAGATCACCGCGATCACCATCAGGATGATCTTCGCCGGCAGCACCGCATTGAGATCGGTGTAACTGGCGCCGGTGAAGATGCCGCTCCGATCGGAGAACATCAGGTTGTAGCGGTCGAACCAGTACTGCACGGCCTTGATCAGCACGAAGATCCCGATCAACAGGGACAACTGCAGCGTGGCCGCCGACGTCACCTTCCGGCCGGGACCCTGCAGCCGGAGCCCGCCGAAGACGTACTGGACCGCCAGCACCGCGATGAAGCAGAGCGCCGAGACGACGAACAGCCAGCCGAGCAGCATCTGGATGAACGGCAGCCTGAAGACGTAGAACCCGACGTCGTGCCCGAACTGCGGGTCGCTCCGCCCGAACGAGCCGCCGTGCAGAAACAGTTGCACCGTCTCCCACTGGCCCTGCGCCGAAAGCCCGCAGATGATGCCGATCAGCGCCGAGATGCCGATCGCGAACAGCCGCGGCCGGCCGGACACAACGGTCCGGTAGGGCGCCAGCGGATCGTTCGCCGGTCTGGTCGGTACGAACACCGGGCGGGAGCGGTAGGCGAGCGTCATCGCCAGCAGCACCAACCCGCCGGCACCGATGCCGGCGACCAGGAACAGCACGATCCGGTTGATCGCCTGCGTGGTGAACACCTGCCGGAAGCTGACCTCGCCGTACCAGAGGAAGTTCACGTACAGACCGACGAACTGGAACCACAGAATGGCCAGCACCACCAGGACGACGACGGCGATCAGCACACGCTTCGCTCGTTTGGACATCGTCGGGATACCGATACCGGGCCTCATGCCCACGCCAGGAACTCCTTGCATCGTCGAAGCCCGTAGAAACGGGGCACCAAGGGCTCTGCCAGCCTCCCGAAGGTCAACTGTAGAGGCCGGGGATTGGTTCCCCGTCCGTGCGAGGATCGAGCGGTGAACGCCACCCCCGACACCGGACATCCTGGCTGGCTGGAGGATCCGGAGCTGGCGGCGGTCGTCGCCGAGGTCGAGGAGTTCGTCGGGATCGGCGGCTGGGACGCGAAACCACGACTGTTCGCGCTGGTGCCGACCGACGAAGTCCGCCGGACCCAGCCCGAGCTGGCGGCCCACCTCGTCGGTAGCGGGCGCTACACCCCGATCGCTCAGGACGACTTCTCCGAGGGCGACCTTGCGCTGGCGTTGGGCCGGATCGGCTGGCCCGACGCCGTTGTCGGCTGCGTTCTGGCCCAGGAGATCGTGGTGCTGCCGCCCGACGTCGGCGACGAGCTCGCCGCGGATCCGGAGACAGCCGCCGGCCGGGCGGCCGGGCACCCGGCGCGGACCGAGGCCCGTCTGGTGGCCGGGGTGCTACGGGATGCACCGGGTGGCGCCTGCCTGCTGCGGGTGCGGCCTTCCGTCGGAACGGCAACCGCCGCCGGTGGGGACCAAGCCGCGAGTGCCGAGCCATTGCGCGGCGGCGACCTGGCCCCCGGCCTGATCGCCGCACTGCTGGCCACCTTCGACTGACCCACCGGGTCACCGGGGCCCTTTAGTAGGGTCCCGGACCCTCAGCAACCGGCCGGCGTCTTGCCGGCCTGCAGGTCCTTCAGCGCCGTCATCGCCTCGTCCAGGGTGCCGACCTTGACCAATTCGAGTCCCTGCGGGATCCGGGTGACGGCTTCCGCGCAGTTCGCCGCCGGCACCAGAAACACAGTCGCGCCCTTGTCCCTGGCTCCGATCATTTTCATCAGGATGCCGCCGATAGGTCCGACCGTCGGAGACGTGGCGGGAGCGGTCGGCGGCTGTATCTCTCCGGTGCCGGCGATGAAGCGGCCACCGGTCAGATCCCCAGGGGTCAGCTTGTCGATGATCCCGAGGGTGAACATCAACCCGGCCGACGGACCGCCGATCCTGGCCAGCGAGATGTGCACGGTGAACGGGGCCAGCGGACGCTGCTGCGGCCCGATACCCAGAAAGCCGCGCCCCGGACGAGCAGGGTTCGTCCCCAGGGTGATCTGCGCGGTGACCGGTAGGCCGGCACGCTGGACCGTCACGGTCACCTTCTGGCCGGGCCGGGTGGCCGCCATCGCCGCCTGCACGCTGGCCGCGTTGGTCACCGGCTGACCGTTGATCTGGGTGATCCGGTCCTGGGACCGCAGCTTCCCCAGGCTCGGCGAGTTGTCGGTGATGTTGCCGACGTACACCACATCCGGGTAGTGCAGATAGTCCAGCGCGGCGACCTCCGCCGCCGACTGGGATTCGGCGAACAGCTCGGCGTTTCGCTGGTTGACCTGCTCGGTGCTCTGGTCCGGGGGGAAGAAGTCCTCCCGCGGCACCACGGCGTAGTCACTGCTGCCCCACAAACCCAGTGCCGCGAACAGTGGCAGTCCGTCGACGACCGAGATCGTGGTCATGTTCAGGTGGCCGGCGTTCGGGAACGTCTCGTGAACGGTCGACGGGATCCCGGTGCCGGTGAACGAGATCACCTCGGTGCCCTGCACCTGACCGAGCGTGTCGTAGGTGACGCCCGGACCCAGGGCTACGTACGGAACCGGGACGCTCGCACCGACGGCCACCAGGGCCGCCGACAGTAGGGCGCCCACTGTCAGCACGCGACCACGCAACGACAGCCGGGTGAACCACTGCATGGCTGCGACTGTATTCGGTGGGCGCCATCCGGTCGGCGCCGCGGGGCGATTCCGGCGTCACCACCCGAGCCCGCGCGTTCGACCGTCGCCTCGCCCGAAGCTCCCCGCGTTCGCTCTGGGCGATCGACCGGGCGCATCCGTCGCCGCGACCTGGCCCGCTGCGTACCGTGGTGGGCATGACGAATCTGCCGTTCGGTTTCGGCGCCGGAGACCCCGGGGACGACGACGACCCGGAGAACCGCTCAGGGTCCTCGGGTGGCTCCGGTCCTGGCGGCCAGGGACCGGGCGGCCTTCCACCTGGTTCCGGCCCTGCGGGTTCGGGTCAAGGAGGCTTCGGCGCCGGGGGCTTCGACCTGAGTCAGATCGGCAACATGCTCGCCCAGCTGGGCCAGATGATGTCCCAGGCGGGCAGTTCGGGTGAGGGCACTACCGGTCCGATCAACTACGACATCGCGCAAAAGCTTGCCCTGCAAGCAATCCCGGCAGCGCATCCGGCCAGTTCGGTGGATCTCGACAAGGTCCGGGAGGCTGTCCGGCTGGCCGAGATCTGGCTGGACGGAGTCACCGGGTTCCCGGCCGCCAGCCGCACGGTGACCGCCTGGAACGCGCGGCAGTGGGTCGAGGCGACCATGCCGACCTGGAAGCTGCTGTGCTCGCCGATCGCGGAGCGGGTGACATCCTCATGGACCGACGCGCTGCCGGAGGAGATCCGGGGCCAGGTGGGTCCGCTGCTCGGGATGCTGAGTTCGATGGGCGGTATGACGTTCGGCTCGCAGCTCGGCCAGGGACTGGCGCAGCTGTCCGGTGAGGTCCTCACCTCGACCGATGTCGGGATCCCGCTCGGCCCCGACGGCACCGCGGTTCTGATGCCGCTGGCCATCGCCGAGTTCACCCAGGGGTTGAACGTCGATGAGGACCAGGTTCGGCTGTACCTGGCCGCTCGGGAGGCAGCCCACCATCGGCTCTATGCCGCCGCACCGTGGCTGCGGGACCGGGTGGTCTCACTGGTCACCGCCTACGCCGCCGGGATCAAGGTCGACTTCGACGAGATGGAGAATCTCGCTCAGCAGATCGACCCGTCGGATCCGGCCAGTCTGCAGGCGCTGCTCAGCGGCCAGGGGATGAGTGCGGGGATGCTGGAACCGAAGATCACCCCGGGCCAGGAGTCGACGCTGCGCGCTCTGGAGACCGTGCTGGCGTTGGTAGAGGGCTGGGTCGACACCGTGGTGACGCAGGCTGTCGGCGAACGCCTGCCGGGTGCCATGCCCATGCAGGAGACCATGCGGCGACGTCGGGCCTCCGGTGGTCCGAGTGAGCAGGCATTCGAGAACCTGGTCGGCCTGCAGATGCGCCCGCGCCGGCTGCGGGCCGCCGCCGAGCTGTGGCAGGCGGTGGGCGACAGTCGCGGGAACGAAGGCCGGGATGCCCTGTGGGCACACCCCGACCTGCTGCCCGGCGCCGCCGACCTGGACGATCCGGCCGGCTTCGTGGAACGCGACAAGCAGTTCAGTGAACTGCTCGCGGGCATCGGCGACGTCGAGGACCTGGCCGAGATCGAGGGGTCGAACGAGCCCCACGACGACGCTGCCGGCGACCAGGCCGCCGGCGAGACCACCGAAGGAACGACAACCGAGCAGCATGACGAAAACCCGCCGTCGGACCAGGCATGGACCGACCGGCAGCAGGGCGGAAGCTCCGACCCGAACGGCGGTAACGACCGCACGCCGAAGGACGGCTGAACCAGCCAGACTCGCGCACTCAGTTGCCGCTCGGCCCGGACTCACCCAGCGCGAACAGCCAGACCGCGTGGTCGGTTCATCCAGCGTGACAGTTCATACAGCGCTGGACGGCCGCCACAGATCGATGCCGGTGTCCACTGCGTGCCGTTCGATGGTGGCCAGTTCGTCGGCCGAGAGATCCAGACGGTTCAGCGCGCCGAGATTGTTCTCCAGCTGCTCGACCGAACTGGCTCCGACCAGGACGCTGGTCACCCGCTGGTCGCGCAGCGCCCAGGCCAGCGCCAGTTGTGCCAGCGATTGGCCCCGGTCGGCGGCGATGTCGTTGAGCGCTCGGATGTGGCTGATGGCCTCCTCGGTCAGCAGGTCCTTGCTCAGTGAGCCGGTGCGGGAGGCCCGCGATCCTTCCGGTACCCCGTCGAGGTAACGATCGGTCAGCATGCCCTGGGCCAGCGGCGAGAATGCGATGCAGCCGATCCCGTTGTCCCCCAACACGTCGAGCAATCCGCCCTCGATCCAGCGGTTGAGCATCGAGTACGACGGCTGATGGATCAGCAGGGGCGTGCCCATCTCAGCGAGCAGCTGCGCGGCCTGCTGAGTACGTTCAGGGGAGTACGAAGAGATGCCGGCGTAGAGCGCTCGACCCGATTGCACCGCGGTGTGCAGAGCGCCCATCGTCTCTTCCAGCGGGGTGTCCGGGTCGGCCCGGTGGGAGTAGAAGATGTCGACATGGTCCAGGCGCATCCTGCGCAGCGAGTCGTCCAGGCTGTTCAGCAGGTACTTGCGGGATCCCCAGTCGCCGTACGGGCCCGGCCACATGTCGTAGCCGGCCTTTGTCGAGATCACCAGCTGGTTGCGGTATGGGCGGAAGTCCTCGGTGAAGATCCGGCCGAAGTTGGTCTCGGCGGTGCCGTAGGGCGGTCCGTAGTTGTTGGCCAAGTCGAAGTGGGTGACCCCGAGATCGAAGGCCCGCCGGAGAATGCTGCGCTGAACCTCCAGCGGGTTCACGTCCCCGAAGTTCTGCCAGAGTCCCAGCGACACCGCCGGGAGCAGCAGGCCGCTGCGGCCGGTGCGACGGTATTGCATCGATTCGTAGCGGTCTGCGGCGGCGGAGAACGTCATGACGGCATCATCCCATCGGGCCGAAGGCACGGCGGGCCGGGGCACGGTTCACCGTCAGGGCCCGGCTCTGACGGCGCCGGAAAACGTCCCGATGTCCACGTCAGGGGGCTTCGCCCTTCACGCTCCCGCACGCTTGCGCTGCGGGAAGGGCCCGGCCGGGTAGCGTGAGCGGCGATTCCGGGCAGCGTGAGCCCGGGCGTTCCCCTCGGGGAGACAGAGAGGATGTGCCATGGCCGACACTTACAACGGCTACTGCGTCAAGTGCAAGGAGAAGCGTGACTTCGAGGGTGAGGTGCACGAGACGAACGGCCGCCGGATGGCGAAGGGCATCTGCCCGGTCTGCGGAACGAAGATGAACCGCATTCTCGGCAAGGCCTAGGCCAGGCCGCCACGGGCCATCGGACACCAGCAGCCCGGGAGACCCACTGATCGACGCCGGATCGCACCGCGGTCCGGCGTCGGCGCATTCCGCGTGCCGGCCGTGGCGCCAAGCCGCCCATTCCGCATGCTGTGGACAACTCGGTGGCCGCCCCCGGCGGTCTGTCACGCTCCAGTGACTCGACCTGGGGGCAGCATGCAGACATCACCGCCGGCACAGTCGGCACAGTCGGCGCATTCGGCACAGCCGGCGCAGCCGGCACGGCCTGCACGGCCGGCGCGATCACGGCCGGCGGGCTCGGAGTCGGCCGCGGTGCCGACCCGGTCCGACGGTCCGGATGCCGCCGCCGTGAGGTACCGGCTCGGGCACGGTCTGCGGCTGGTGGACCGCGGCGACAACACGCTGCAGGTGGGCACCGACGCTCCGCGCCGGGTGATTCTTCAGCACGCTCCGGCGGACGCCGCGACGGTTCTGCGATCGCTGGACGGCGAAGAACCGGTGCCAACGCTGCTGCAGCGAACCGGCGCGGATCCAGAACTCTGGTCCGGCCTGTTCCGACGACTTGCCGACGCGGGCCTGCTCGGGACAACCGGAACGGCTACCGACCCGGTGCTCGGTCTCGCCGGAGAACGAGCGCACCTGACCCACCGCTATGGGGCCGACAGCGCCGAGGTGCTGCTGGCTCGACGCGCCGACGCGATCATCGAGATCCGGGGGGCGGGTCGAGTCGCCTCCGGCATCGGCCTGCAACTGGCGGCCAGCGGAATCGGGCATCTGTACCACGCCCCTGATCGCCCGCTGGGGCGGCAGGACCTGCTGCCGCCGATGAACGAATCCCAGCTGCCGGACGACCGGAGCAGACTCGCAGCCCGGCTGCGGGCGGTCTCGGAGCGGATCCAGGTGTCTCCGGTCGCCGGTCACCAGCGGCCCAGCCTGGTGGTCATCGCCGGGGACGGGCCGGCCGATGCGACGGCCACCACACAGCTGGTCGACGACGGCATCCCGCACCTCGCGGTGTGGGCAGGGCCATCCAGAGCCGTCGTCGGCCCGCTGGTGCTGCCGGGGATCTCCAGCTGCCTGTGGTGCGCTGAACTCCGCCGCGTCGATGCCGACGACGGCTGGCCGCTGGTCCGGCAGGTGGTACACGGCCAGCCGCTGCCCCCGGCCACCGTGCTGGCTGCCGGGGCGGCGGCCCTGGCCACCGCCGAGATCCTCGACCTGGTGGAGGCGACCCGCCGGCCCGCCACGGTGGACGGCACGGTCGAATGGGACGTCACCCACCTGCCCCGCCGTCGTAGCTGGGTCCCTCATCCACAGTGCCGGTGCCGCCCGTCCGCTGGGCACTGAGTCAAATCGGGCATTGAATCAAATCGGGCACTAAATCAAACCCGGCACTGAATCAAGGCCGGCGCTGAATCAAGGCCGGCGCTGAGCACACTCTCTGATTCAAACGCCTCGTCGCTGTCGTTGCCACCTGACACAATGACCGGGTGTCGGATATTCCGCGGGGGGCAGTCGGCAGGACCGCCCGGCTGGCCGGCCTGCCGCTGTCGGCGGCGGGCCGGATTACCGTTGGCTGGGGCCAGCGAATGTTCGGGGCGGATCGGTCCGAGGTGAGTGCGCAGCAGCAGCGGCGCACCGCGGAGCAGCTGTTCGACGTGCTCGGCACGCTCAAGGGCGGCGCGATGAAGTTCGGCCAGGCGCTGTCGGTCTACGAGGCGGCGATTCCCGACGAGTACGCCGAGCCGTATCGCGAGGCGCTCACCAAGCTGCAGAACGCCGCCCCGCCGATGCCGGTCGAGACCGTGCATCGGGTGCTGGCCGAGCAACTCGGCCGCGGCTGGCGCGATCATTTCGAGAACTTCTCCGACACCGCGTCGGCGGCCGCCAGCATCGGTCAGGTTCATCGCGCCGTGTGGAAGGACGGCCGGGACGTCGCGGTCAAGATCCAGTACCCGCGGGCGGCCGCGGCGCTGAAGGCCGACCTCGCGCAGCTCGGCCGGGTGGCTCCGCTGTTCGGCATGCTGGTGCCCGGCATCGCGGTCAAGCCACTGCTGGAAGAGATGCGTGATCGGCTGATGGAGGAACTGGACTACGCCGCCGAGGCGGACAACCAGCGGGCCTTCGCGGCCGCCTTCGACGGCGATCGGCGCATCTTCGTGCCCCGCATCGTCGCCAGTGCGCCGCACGTCCTGGTTTCCGAATGGGTGAGCGGCATCGGTCTCGCCTCGGTGATTTCCAGCGGCACCCGCGAACAACGCGACCTGGCCGGCGGACTGCTCACCGAGTTGCACTTCAGCGCGCCGGCCAGGGTCGGCCTGCTGCATGCGGACCCGCATCCCGGCAACTACCTGCTGACTCCAGACGGCCGGCTCGGTGTGATCGACTTCGGATCCGTCGCCAGGCTGCCGCAGGGTTCGCCGGCCATCATCGGCGAGGTCTCTCGGCTGGCGCTCGACCGGCGGTCCGAGGAGGTGTTGCAGGTACTGCGTCGCGAAGGTTTCGTCCCCCGCGGCTTCCACCCGGATCCAGTCGAGTTGATGGACTACGTCGCTCCGTTCGTCGAACCGCTGCGGCACGAAACATTCCACTTCACCAGGGCCTGGATGCAGGGTCAGGCGGCCAGGATGACGGACCTGTCCAGCGCTGAGTCGAAGATGGCCAGGAATCTCAACCTGCCCGCGCACTTCCTGCTGATCCATCGGGTGACGTTCGGTTCCATCGGGGTGCTGTGCCAGCTGGATGCCACTGCCCCGTTTCGGGGGATCGCGGTGCGCTGGCAGCCCGGCTTCGCCAACCCCTGAGCCGGCCCGTCTTCCCGATTCGGCACCGGCGGAAACCCCTGTGGTGCACCAGTACGCCTGTAGGGGTGCACCAGCACCGTCGGCACATCGACCGCGAACGGAGACAGCCCCTGCGAACACCAGAACGGTGCTCGCAAGGGCTGCCGACGTTGCGGCCACGGTCGATCCGAGGCCGGGCGGGTGAGATCAGCCGATCCGAGTGGACCGGCGCTGCTTGCGTGCGCTGCGCAGACGGCGGGCCATCCGGATGGCCTCGATCTCCCGCTGCGCGAGGCGCATTCGGTCTCGGGACAGTTCTTCGATGAGCAAATGCATGGTGAGACTCCTGTTGAGGTAGCGGAACGGCCGATGGCCGTTCACAGATACGGATCGCTGGTGGGCGTGGCTGGACGCAATGAGCTGGACGCCGGCGTTCGCCGGAATGCGCTGGCAGGCCACCCGGGCACCCTGTGCGTGATGGAACTTGTTGTGGCGCACCAGTTCCCGGACTGCCGATGACCGGTGGCCGGTCATGCGGCGACCTTCTTGGGCCGGCCGCGTGGCCGCTTGCGCGCGATGACGGTGCCCCGCTCGATGATCTCGCCGCCCCAGACACCCCACGGCTCGCCGCGGTCGATGGCGCCGGAAAGGCACACAGCCTTGGCGGGGCAGTCGGCGCACAGCGCCTTGGCCTGCTCGAGGTCCTCCGGCTTTTCGGCGAACCAGAGATCCGGGTCGCCGACGTGGCACGGCAGGTCTTCGGTGAAGATCGGGTCGATCTCCTCGGGGAAGAGGTTCTCGATCACTGCTGGCTCACCTCCTGATGGTGGGTGTGGGGTGCGGTACCGGGCGGAACCGCACAGTCTGCGGATTCTGGGCCGGTCCCGACACACCACGGCCGCGGTATCCGAGTGGGATCCGCGGCCGGAGGGGAGGCTTGGTGTGCTAAACCAGCTGGTCCCCGGACCGACCCAGGGTGGCGTCGACGACGCCGGTGGACACGAAACCGAAGACGCCCTCGGGCTCGTGCATCTGCTGCAGACGCGCCAGAGCGGCGGGCGACGGTGCCTTCGCGAAAGCCGGGACGAGGGCGCTGTCGTATCCACCGATCGAATTCGGGGTGCTCTTCACGATGCGCCTCCTCTCGTCGGCCGGGTCTGGTGGGACCGGGCGATAGTGTCCGGCAGTTGCCCGACACGCAAACCCTACGACGCCTACACCCGGCCGGCAACCGAATTACCGGAGATTTACGGATTCTTTTCTTCTCGGCCATCCGGGCCGGCAGAACTTGCTGCGGGACAGGGGTTCTGCCGCACCCTGCGAGATTCTCACCCGCAGCTCACCTGGTCGCGGTGACCAGCGCGATGACGTCGCCACCGTAGTTGTCCAGCTTGTTCCGGCCGATCCCGGGAATGGCCAGCAGTGCATCGTCGTCTGTGGGGCGGCGCTCGGCGATTGCGAGCAGGGTGGCGTCGGAGAACACGACGTACGCAGGTACCTCGTCGTCCGCCGACCGCTTGCGCCGCCAATTGCGTAACGCCTCGACCAGTTCCGGGTCTGCGCTGGACGGGCAGCCGGCGCACCGGCCGACCTTGATCTCGGCGGCAGTGGCGAGCCGGCCGCCGCATAGCCGGCAGCGTGCGGCACCCTTGACCCTGCCGACGGTCGTGGCGTCCGGGGCGAGCCCGGTCAGGAACCGGCTGCGGCGCCGGCTCCGGCGACCGCCCTCGGTGCGGGACAACGCCCAGGACAGGGACAATCTGGTCCTGGCCCTGGTCACCCCGACATAGAAGAGCCGTCGTTCCTCCTCGACCCGCTCGGGTGTGTCGGCATGCTGGATCGGCAGCGTCCCGTCGGTGAGCCCCACCAGGAACACCGAGTCCCACTCCAGACCCTTGGCGGCGTGCAATGAGGCCAGGGTGACGCCTTCGACGGTCGGCGCATGCTGCGCCTCGGCCCGTTGTTCCAGTTCGGCCATCAGATCGCTCAGACCCGCACCGGCATCGGCGTCCACCAGTTCCTCGGCGATCGACACCACACCCAGCAGCGAGTCCCATCGATCGCGCAGCGCACCGGGCGGCGGTGGGTCGTCGGAAAGCCCGATTGGACCGAGCAGCCGGCGCACTTGGGCGACCAGTGGCTCGGGCGCCGTGGATTGCCGCTGGGCAGCGGGTTCCGGTGCGTCGTTGCGGCTCTTGACCTCCTCGGGTCCATCCCCGGCCCGGGATCCGAGGGTTCGGTCGTCGCTCTCCTTCGCCGCGCCCGTCCGCAGGGTGACCATCGCCTGTCTCACCTCTGCCCTGGCGAAGAACCGCTGGCCACCGCGCACCACGTAGGGCACGTGCGCCGACGCGAGAGCCTGTTCGTAGTCTTCGGACTGAGCGTTGATCCGGTACAGAACGGCGATCGAGGAGGCCGGCTGGCCGGCCCCGATCTGGGCAGCGATCTGGCCTGCCACCGCGGCCGCCTCGGCCGGCTCGTCGGGGTGCTCGGTGAATGTCGCTTCCGGGCCGTCCGGCAGCACGGCCGTCAGCCTCAGCCGGAACCGGGCCGCGTGCCCTCCCGCTCCGGCGATGATCCGGTTCGCGAGCGTGACCACCTGCGGCGTGGACCGGTAGTCCCGCTCCAGCCGCATCACCATCGCGTTCGGGTATCTCCGGTCGAATCCGAGCAGGTACTTCGGCGACGCGCCGGCAAATGAGTAGATCGTCTGATTGGCATCGCCGACGACCGTGACCTGGTCGCGGCCGCCCAGCCAGGCGTCGAGAGTCCGTTGCTGCAACGGCGTGACGTCCTGGTACTCGTCGACGACGAAACAGCGGTACCTGGCCCGGAACTCCCTGGCCACCGACTCGTCCGACTCCAGGATCGCGCAGGTGTGCAGCAACAGGTCGTCGAAGTCCAGTTGCTCGGCTTCCTGCTTGATCGACTCGTAGACGGCGAACACTCTGGCAGCCGTCTCGGTGGGAACCGGGGTGTCCCGCTGCGCCTTCGCCACCGCCTGCGGATAGCTGTCCGGGGACGCCAGCGTGGCCTTGGCCCATTCGATCTCGCCGGCCAGGTCCCGCAGGGTTGCGGTGTCGGTCCCGGCGCCGACGCGGCGGGCCGCGGTGGCGACCAGTCGCATCTTGTTGTCCATCACGGGCCACAGCTGGCCACCGATCGATGTCGGCCAGAAGTACTTGAGCTGCTTCAACGCTGCCGAGTGAAAGGTCCGCGCCTGCACCCCCGGGACGCCCAGCGCGCGTAGCCGCAGTCGCATTTCGCCGGCGGCTCTGGTGGTGAAGGTGACGGCCAGCACCTCGGACACCGGGTGTGCGCCGGCACGGATCAGTTGCGCGATCCGGTGGGTGATGGTGCGCGTCTTGCCGGTCCCGGCGCCGGCCAGCACGCACACCGGCCCGGACGGTGCCAGCACGGCGGCGCGCTGCCCGTCGTCCAGGCCGGAGAGCAGGTCCGTCACATCCATCAGCTTCGCACACCTGTACGACGGGCCTCCGCTTGTCCACAGCGGCGCCGCCCACCCGGTCTTCGCCCGGCGCCCGTCACCACCCGATGCCGGCCCAGCCTTCGATCATGCGCCTTGCGATCGAGATGGAGGCGGGCAGATCGAAGTCGTCCGCATCGCCGGGGTCGGCGTTGCCGGCCGGCACCGGGACACCGTCGGCCGGGCCGGTCCATCCGGAACGGGCGAGTACCCGCCGGACGGTGTTTCTCGATACCCATCGGGCCTCGGCGATCTCGCTGTCCTGCGGGCGGAACTGGGCGCCCTGCTCGGCCCGGGCGGCGAAGCCGACCATCAACGACCGAGGGAAGGGCCACGGCTGGGACCCCAGGTAGCGGATTTCGGTGACCGCCAGGCCGACCTCTTCACCGATCTCTCTGACGACCGTCGCCTCCAGCGACTCGCCCACCTCGGAAAACCCGGCGAGCACCGAGAACCGGTGCGGGGCCCAACTCGGCGCCCGGGCCAGCACCATCTTGTCGGCGCCGTCGTGCACCAGCACGATCACCGCCGGATCGGTGCGCGGAAACTCCTGATGCTGCTGGCTGCAGGTGCGCGACCAGCCGGCCGGCGCCGGAGTGCTCGGTTCGCCGCAGGTGGGACAGAATCCGGCCCTGGCATGCCAACCCAGCAGCGCCGCCGCGGTGACCAGCAGGCCCGCGTCGGCATCACCCAGGACGGCGCCCAGTTCGCGGAGGGTCGGGCCGTCGACATCCGCGTCCAGCACTCCCCAATGATCGACACCGTCCACGGTGCCAAGGAGCACCGCGCCCTGCGGCGGACCGCCACCCGTCGCCGGGGTCCACGCCGGCCGTTCCCCGACGACGGCGAACTTACCTGTCGGTCCGACGGCAATCAGCTTCGCTGCCGCCCAGCTCGCGGTGATCCGGGCCGGGTCGCGCAGCATCTCGTCCCGGTCGGCGGTTCCCCGGGACAGCACAGGGGTGTCGATGGTGAAGTTGCCGGCGGTGCGCTGTCCGGCCGGAAGGGCGGTCGCCGTCTGCGGCGTCGTCATGGCAGCGACACACCGCCGACCCGGCTCAGCTCCCCGGAGATGACGTCGAGGTCACCCAGCACGATCCCGGTGAACTGCGAGGGCGCCAGATGATCGGCCGCGGCAGCCGCGACCTGGTCCAGCGTCACCGATGCGAGCCGCGCCGGATGTGCGCGCAGCCAGGACAGGTCCAGGCCGGCGCCATGGATCCTGGCCAGGGTGGAGGCGAACCCGGCGTGGGTGCCCAGCGAGATCGCCAGGGTTCCCAGCGCATAGTTGCGGGCGGATTCCACTTCAGCGGACGTCGGTGCGGTGAGCGCCAGTTTGCCGAGTTCGTAGCGGGCTTCCAGCAGCGCGGCGGCAGTGGATTCGGTAGTCGTGTCGAACGCGACGGTCAACGCGGCCCGGCCCGGCCAGAACTCGATCGTCGAGCCGGCGCTGTAGGTATATCCCTTGTCCTCCCGGATGTTCTCCATCAAGCGGGACGAGAAGTACCCGCCGTACACCAGGTTCGCCACCTGCAGCGCGGTGTAGGCGGGCGACGAGCGGGTCAGTGCCGGCCCGGTCAACCGCACTTGGGACTGCACGGATCCGTGCCGGTGAAGCGCTCGGACGTCCGATCCCACGACCGGCGGCGGAGTGCCGAGCACGGTGGCAGCGCGCGGGGCCGTCCAAGGCGCGAGCACCGTCTCGACCTGGCCGATGGTCCGCTTCGGGCTGAGTTCACCGACCAGCACCAAGGTCGCCCCGTCGGGTACCACAGCCCGGCGATGCAGCCCCCGGACGGCCGCCGGCGTCACCTCAGCAACCTGCTCGACGTCCGGCATTTCCCGGGATGCCGGGTGCGTGCCGAACCGTTGCCGCTGCAGGGCCCGCCTGGCGGCGGTCGAGGGTTCGGCAGCCGCCAGGGTGAGGTGCTCGACCAGCCGGTCCCGCTCACCCAGGACGTCCGACTTGCGGTACGCGGCGGTGGTCAGTACCTCGGCCAGGACGTTCAGCAGGGCTGGAAGTCCGTTCGCCAGAACGGATCCGGTGAACATCAGCCGTTCCGGATCGACGGTCGCGTGCAGGGTGCCGCCCACCTCGGCCAGTGCGATGTTCACGTCTTCGCGGCTGCGATCGGCCGTCCCCAGCATGGCACTGGCGGCCAGCAGCTCGGCACGAGCGGCGTGCTGTTCGGCGGCACCGCCGAACGGTATCCACAGCCGCACTTCGACCAACGGGGCGCCGGTTCGCCGGACGGCGATCACCGTCAAACCGTTGCCGAGCACTGATCCCTGCGATGCGGGCGGCCGCGCGGCCTTGACCCGTATCAGGTCCGGCATGGCCCTCGGCCCGATCGCGGTGCGGCCGATGGCGTCCGCCGACCGCGACGCGGGGTGACCACGACTCATGCCCGCTCACCCCCGGGCTGCGCCGACATGCCGTCATCAAGGCTGCCGGCGCCCGGGAGAACTTCCAGCACCGCGCACCGATCCGGATCCAGAGCAGTTGCGGCAGCGGCGATGTCACCCACCGTGAGGGCGGACACCAAATCCGGTATCTCGTCGATCAACTCAGCCCTGTCGTGCAGCAGTTCCAGAGATCCGATCGATCTGGTTCGCGAACCTATACCGTCGTTGTCCCGGAACATCCAGGAGCAGAACTGGATGACCGCCCGCTGCAGTTCGGCCTCCTCCGGCCCGTTGCCGGCGATGTCGGCAATTTGCTCGTTGCTGATGTCCATCAACCTGTCAGCCGGGACGCTGGGGGTGTGCAACGCCCCCAGTACGAATGCGTCCGGGTCCCGGGCATCCAACGGGCCGCCCATCAACCCTGGGCCGGCCCACACTTCGGTCGCCAGCCCCTTGGTGACGATCGCCGAGCGGAGTCGGGAGGCCTCCCCGTCCGACAGAATGCTGCCGAGCACCACCTGAGCGAGATACCCGGCCAGGTCCCCCACCGGATCGGGTATCCGCCAGCCGACCGCCAGCGCCGGGGCCGGGGCCATCCGGTCCAGGTGGGTGGCGCGGCGGACAGCGGCCGGTGCCGGCTCGGCGAACGACGGCCGCTCGGGCCGCGGCCGGTGCGGAACGTCCCCGAAGTGTGAGCCGGCCAGATCCAGCGCCATGCCCGGTTCGAAGTCGCCGCAGATGGTGAGCACCGCATTGGCCGGTGTGTAGTAGGTATCGAAGAACCCGGCACAGTCGGCGACGGTGGCCGCCTGAAGATCGACGAAATCGCCGTATCCGTTGTGCGCGTTGGCGAACGACTCGAACAGCACCGGCGGGAGCAGGATCCAGGGGAACCCGCCGTATGGCCGGTTCAGCACGTTCAGCCGGATCTCCTCCTTCACCACGTCGACCTGGTTGCCCAGGCTCTCCGCGGTCAGCTTCGGCGCCCGCATCCGATCCGCCTCCAGGAACAGTCCGCGCTCGAGGCCGGCGGCCGGAAGCACCTCGAAGTAGTCGGTGTAGTCGAAGTGGGTCGAGCCGTTGAACACGCCCCCGGATGCCTGGACGATCCGGAAGTGCTCCAACTTGGGCAGCGACTCGCTGCCCTGGAACATCAGGTGCTCGAACAGGTGCGCGAAGCCGGTTCTGCCTTGCGGCTCCGAGCGGAAGCCCACGTCGTAGTGCACGGCGATGCCGACCACACCGGCGCCGGGGTCCGGGGCGAGCACCACTCGCAGGCCGTTGCCCAGGGTGGCCCGCTCGATCGGGAAATGCGGACGCGGGATGCTGACCTTCTGACCCCGGCCCCGCCTGCGCGCTGACGAAGTTTTCTCGGGGTGGCGGTGGATCGACCTCAGGGCGTCAGCCATCGATCTTCACCAGGCCCTGCTTGCCCAGTCCGGCCAGCTCCCGCCAGAGATGGGCAATTGCCTCACAACCCTTGCGCAGCAATGGAAGCGGCGCGTGCTCGTTGGGGGCATGGATCTGGTCGTCCTGGGTCATCACGCCGAGGAACACCATCGGGGCACCGATGGCTTCCACCAGCTCGGCCTCCGGACCGGAGCCACCCTCCCGGGTGAGCAGGACCGTTCCGGTGTCGAAGGCGGCACCCAGCGCACGTTGGGCGGCGGCGGTGGCCGGGTGATCCAGATCGGTGTACAGCGGCCGGACGCCGTTGCCCTCCCAGGTCACTTCGACCGTCAGACCGGCCGTGACGCCGGCCGCGAAGAAGTCGGTGACGGCCCGCCGCACCGCCGCCGGATCCTGCCTGCCGACCAATCGGAAGCTCAACTTCGCGTAACCGTCCGTCGGCACGATGGTCTTGCTCCCCGGCCCGGTGTAACCGCCGTAGATGCCGTTGATCTCGGCGGTCGGCCGGCTACCGATGCGCTCGAGCGTGGAGTATCCGGGCTCCCCCCACGCCGCTCGGGACGCAGCCGGACCGGTGATCCAGCTGTGTTCGTCGAACGGCAGCGCCCGAGTCCGCTGCCGGTCCGACTCGGTCGGTTCGATGACGCCGTCGTAGAACCCCGGGATGGCGATATGTCCGTGGTCGTCGTGCATCGCCGCCAGCAGCCTGGCCAGTTCGGTGATCGGGTTGGGGACGGCGCCACCGAAGACCCCCGAGTGCAGGTCCACGTCGGGGCCGTGGACCTGTAGCTCGCAGGCCACCAGACCCCGCATTCCCACACACATCGACGGGGTCTCCGCATCGAAGATGCCGGTGTCGCTCACCACGATCACATCGGCGGCCAACTTGTCGCCGAGATCGGCGAGCAGATCGGCGAAGTGCGGGCTGCCCGACTCCTCCTCCCCCTCCACCAGCAGGGTGAGGTCGACCGCGGGCGCGCTGCGGGCGGTGGCCTGCAGATGCGCAGTCAGCCCCAACAGGTGGGCCGCGATGTTTCCCTTGTCATCGCTGGCACCGCGGCCGTACAACACGTCGTCGATCACCTGCGGCCGGAACGGCGGGCGCGTCCAGCGCTGGTCCCCGTCGGCGGGTTGCACGTCGTGGTGGCCGTACACCAGCACCCGAACGGCGTCCGGATCGCCGGAGGGCCAGTGCGCAAACACGGCTGGCTGGTACTGCCCGGACTTCCGTACCTCGACTTCGGGAAAGCCGGTGCGGCGCAACGATTCTGCCAGGAATTCTGCGCTGGCTCCGACATCCGCATGCCGGTCGGGGTCCGCACTGACCGACGGGATGGCCACCCATTCGGACAGCGTGCCGACCCATTCGTCGAAGCCGACGGCGACCGCCTCGCGTTCGGTTGTCATGCCCTGGACCTTATGCGCGGACCAATGCTCGCGGCGCGCCGGGTGGAGCAGGTTCAGCCCGGGGTGGGCACCGCGAGCCGATGATGCGAGCCGATGACTGGGTGCGTCGATTCAGTGCGTCGCTGTCACCTTGTTCAGACCCTGCGGCGCATCCGGATCCATCCCCAGGGCGAGCGTGGTGTGCACGGCCAGCTGCTGTCCGCGGACCACCATCGGGATCACCGCCAGCGCCTCGCCCAGGGACTGCGGCGTCGGCAGGGTGACGGCACCGTCGATGCCACCGGCCACCCCCGGGTGACCGATTCCGATCACCGGGGAACCCAGTTCGGCGGCCGCTCGTGCCGTCTCGGCGACGTCGGACAGCACCGGCCCGGTGGCACCGTAGGCAACCACCACGACATTCGGTGAGGCGACGGTGAGCGGCCCGTGCCGGAAGTCGGCGCTCGAGTAGCCCTCGTGGGGACGCCTGGTGGTCTCCTTCGCCTTCAGCGCCCCCTCCAGAGCCGCGGCGTAGGTCAGACCCCGCGCCAGGTGCACCCCACCGCTGCGGTCGGCGAGCAGGTCCACCGCTGCCCGCAGGGGGGCTGTATCCGCCAGGGTGTCCGCGACGTTCCCGGCCAACTGTGTCCATGCCGCCGATCCCCCGGTGTAGCGATCGACGTCGGAACCGCTGGGGCAGACGGCTTCGGCCAGCAGGGTGACCAAGGCGAGCTGCCCGGTGACCGTCTTGGTGGCCGGTACGGCCAGTTCCTGCGAGGTCCCGACCGCGAGGGTCGCAGCGGAGGCCGCGGCCAGCGGCGAGTCGGCGTCGTTGGTGACGGCCACCACGATAGCGCCGGCGGCGGCCGATTGTTCGGCGACATCAACGATCTCCGGCGTGCGGCCGCTCTGGGAGAGCGCGATCACCAGATGGTCGCGGAGGTCGGGAATGCGGTGATAGCGGGTGATGATCGAGGGCGCCACCATGCTCACAGTCATCCCGGTGGCCAGTTCGAGCAGGTACCGCGCGTGCACTGCGACGTTGTCGCTGGACCCGCGGGCGATCAGGCAGATGCCGCGTAACGCCTGCGGCAGGACGGCGCGTACCTCGGCCTGCACGTGCACCCTGCGGGCCACCAGTCGGGCCAGCACGTCCGGCTGCTCGGCCATCTCCGCGGTGACCTGCGTTCCCGGCACACCCGCTCCGCTCATCGCTGATCACTCCTGCTCGAATGTGCCTGGATTCTCGCAGCATATTACATTCGTGCACCGTGCCGGGGCCAGCGAAGTGCCGCCGGGCGGCCGCCGCAAGCGATCAGCGGTCGAAGCCCAGCTTGCGGAGCTGTTTCGGGTCGCGCTGCCAGTCCTTGGCGACCGTCACGTGCACGTTCAGATAAACCTTGGTGCCGATGAGAGGCTCGATGCCGGCGCGGGCCCGGCGGCCGATCCCGGCCAGGCGGGATCCCTTGGGACCCAACACGATCGGCTTCTGGGAGTCACGCTCCACGTACAGCGTGACGAACACATCCGTCAGATCACTCCTGCCTTCCCGTGGCAGGATCTCGTCGACCGCGGCGGCCAACGAGTGCGGAAGTTCGTCTCTGACCCCCTCCAGCGCCGCCTCCCGCACCAGCTCCGCGATCCTGCTCTCCAGCGGCTCGTCGGTGATCTCGCCGTCGACGTACAGCGGAGAGCCGCACGGCAGGTGGCTCATCAGTACCGTCGCCACCTGCTCGACCTGGAACCCCTTGGTGGCGGACACCGGGATCAACTCCGCGAACTCCCGCAGCTGGGACAACGCGAGCAGCTGCTCGGCGACCTGGTGGCTACTGACCTTGTCGGACTTGGTGACGATGCCGATCACCGGGGTGCGGGGAGCGAGCGTCGCGAGTTCGCCGGCGATCCGCCGGTCGCCGGGACCGATGCGCTCGTCGGCCGGGACGCACAGGCCGATCACGTCCACCTCACTGAAGGTCGAGCGGACCACGTCGCCCAGCCGCTCCCCGAGCAGGGTGCGCGGCTTGTGCAGTCCTGGGGTGTCGACGATCACCAGCTGGCCGTCCGACCGGTTGAGGATGCCGCGGATCGCCTTGCGGGTGGTCTGCGGCTTTTCGGAGGTGATGGCGATCTTGCTCCCGATCATCGCGTTGAGCAGTGTCGACTTGCCGGCGTTGGGGCGACCCACCAAGCAGGCGAATCCGCTGCGCTGCGCCGCGCCGCGCTGCCCCGCCCGGTCGAGGCGATGGGGCACTGCGGAATCAGTCATGGGGCCGGCCGCCGGTCTGCATCCGCCGCGAGCCCCACCGGTGGGGCTCGGACCCGGCGGGCTCCGACTCGTCCGGGCGCGGGGATCGCTCCTTGTCCCCGGCCGGCGGCCGGGGCACCGCGGGCGCCGCGATCCGCTCGCCGGCCAAGTCGCCGCGCGGCGCGCCGCCCCCTGGCACGGCGTCGGCAGCGGCGCGCCGATCGTCCTGACCATGGTCCCCATCCCGATCCTGCAGGCGATCCTGGTCCGGGCAGCGATCCTGCTCCGGGCGGCGGTCCTGCTCCTGGTCCGCCTGGGTGATCCGGCGCACCAGCACGCTGTTCACCCGCGGCCGACCCCTACGATCGGTGCCCGGCTCCCCCAGCAGGTGCAGCCCGTTGATCTCGGCCTCGGCACCGGGAAGGGGTACCCGGCCCAGCAACTGAGCCAGCAGTCCGCCCACCGTCTCCACGTCCTCGGCCGGCAGGTCGACGTCGAAGACCTCGCCGAGATCCTCCACCGGAAGCCGGCTCGCCACTCGCACCGATCCGTCATCCAGGGTGACGATCGGATCCGGCACCTGGACGTCGTACTCGTCGGTGATCTCCCCGACGATCTCTTCGATGATGTCCTCGATGGTCAGGATGCCGGCCGTACCGCCGTACTCGTCGACGACCACCGCGAAGTGGGTGCGGATGCGTTGCATCTCGGCGAGCAGGTCGTCGACGGGCTTGGAGTCCGGCACGAACACCGGTTCCCGGACCAACTCCGACAGCACCGGGCCGGGGTCGCCGGGCGCCAGGGTCAACGTCCGGGCAATCAGGTCCTTGATGTAGATGACGCCGACGATGTCATCGACGTCGGTCCCGATCACCGGCACCCTGGAGAACCCGGACCGCGAGGCCAGCTGCATCGCCTGGCGCATGGTCTTGGTCTCCTCGATCCAGACCACCTCGGTCCGCGGCACCATCACCTCCCTGGCGATCGTGTCGCCGAGGGTGAAGACCGAGTGCAGCATCTCCCGCTCCGACTCCTCCACCACGCCGTGCACCTGCGCCATGTCGACCAACTCGCGCAGCTCGATGTCGGAGGAGAACGGCCCTTCGCGGAACCCCCGGCCCGGGGTGATGGCGTTGCCCAGGTGGATCAGCACGGTGGCTATCGGGGACAGGAAAGTGGCCAGTCCGGTGACGGTTCCGGCCATGAACAGGCCGACGCCCGAAGGGTGCTGGCGGCCGAGGGTGCGCGGCAGGACACCGATCACCACGTAGGTGACCAGCAGCATCACCAGCACCACGATCAGCACCACCCAGAACGAAAACCCCCAGGTGGACAGGGCGACGGCGGTGACGAGCACGGTGGCGGACAGCTCGGCGGCGACTCGCAGCAGCAGCAGCAGATTGGTGAAGCGGGGCTTGTCGGCAACGATTCGGCGCAGCTCGGTCGCGCCCCGACGGCCTTCCCGCTCGGCCTCCTCCACCCTGGCCGGCGAGACCATGATGATCGCGGCATCGGCTGCCGCCATCAGTCCGGCGAACGGCACCAGCAGCGCGGCCACCACCAGCAGGACGACACCCAGGGTGTCCACGGTGCCCTGATCACTCCTTGCCGCGAGGCCGGACGGCCGCCGGATGGTGCGCGGTATCCCGCCAGGCGTCGAGCAACTCGTTCTGCAGCCGGAACATCTCGCGCTCGGCGTCCGGCTCGGCGTGGTCGTAGCCGAGCAGGTGCAGGACGCCGTGCACGGTCAGCAGGTGCAGTTCGTCGTC
>JAABUS010002787.1_pt1 | contig 31193 bp, 24 predicted proteins | sample 5560161 | NCBI WGS metagenome assembly JAABUS01 (sample SAMN10711885, study PRJNA513376) | rock metagenome | isolation source: Antarctica rocks | place: Antarctica: Victoria Land, Trio Nunatak nord | collected 2016-01-04
CTGTCAACTTTACTACATAGCTTCCTGGCGTAGCATATAAGTGAGATGGGTTGATGCTGTTGGAAGTAGTACTGTCACCAAAGTCCCAGGTGAATGTTTGTCCGGCAAGGGAAGTGTTGTTAAACACCGCAGTGAAAGGCGCACAGGCTGATTTCGGTAGTTCAAACTTAGCTTTTACCAGTGGTGAGATGCGGATTTCTTTTAAAACAGAATCAGGGCCGTTACAGTAACTGGTATCAAGCAGCACCAGCCTCACTTTATAAGTTCCTGCTGAAAGATAGTTATGGGTAACGCTTTCAGACCCGGAGCTTAGCCGGGTGCCGTCACCAAAATCCCAGACAAACTTTTGTCCTGTAAATGGCTTATTGGCAGGAGAAGTTGACTGGTTATCGAAACGGTAAGAAAGGGATTCACAAGGTTGCAGTTTAACAGGATTAAAGTCAAGCACTGCAATATCATTACGAACTATAATAGTGATATGCGCACTGTCCCTGATATTACAGGTAGTAGAATCAACAGCCACCAGTTGAACACTATACGTTCCGATGTTATTATAAGTATGTGAGATTTCGAAACTATCGGTAACCACCAGCGGTGATCCATCACCGAAGTTCCATTCATAGCTTTGAGCGTTGAGGATGGTATCACGAAATTTCACTGTTAAGGGAACACAGCCGGTGGTATCGAACACAGAATTTATATAAGCACGAACACCGGCGCGAACGCCTGCATAATTAAAAGAAATTTTTAACGCGGCAAAGTTGCATTGCGCACCCGTTTTTGAAGGTGAGAAACCGGTGGAACAGCACCATGCGCCAGGTGTAACAGGCCATTGCGGCCTGGTGCCACCGCCACCGCTACATGCGCAAATGGCCTGGTAAATAACTCCATGCTGGTCGAACCTGCTGGTGCCACCATCAACATGCTCCCCTATTCCACCATTCTGTCCATAAAAAGTTCCATACAATAATTTAGAGGCATCACGCTGCAGCACTATAAAATAAAAATCCGACTGATCAGGAACCCTCTTCAACGCATCAGGTGTAACAGGCATACGCGTGATATCATCCAGTTTATATTTGCCAATAATATCTTTACCCCAGCCTGACACATAAACATTCTCGCATTGATCTACAAGAAAAGCAACCGGTGAAATATTAGGATCAGCTGAACCCGTTCCAAAAACTGTTGAGTATACAAATCCTGAAAGATCTTTCTTTAGCTTGGAAATATATTGCTTGGAATTTGGATTGGAATAAAATGTATTGCCGATGCTTACTACCGGCCAGGTACCGGTTGTAGTACCCATAATGTAAGGAAAATTATTCCGGTCGAACTGGATACCAAACACAACGTCTATACCGGCAGTACCCATATACGTGGTTTGTTTCAGCACCGAACCGTCGTTTGAAAATACGGAAATATATCCATCGCTTGTACCACCCCTAAAAGTTGTTTGGTAGGAACCAACTTTATTACCGGGAAAATCAGTGCTTGTAGTAGCACCTGCCATGTAAATATCCTGGTTAGCCGGGTTCAAGGCAAGCACGAAGCCTGCATCGTAGCCACTTCCACCCAGGTAAGTGCTGTATAAAACATTTTTACAGGCCGGATCAACTTTAATCAAAACAGCATCCTGGTTGCCCCCAAAAGTTTTTTGTACGGCTGTAGGTGTAGTATAAAAATTGGAGGACTTGGTGCAGGATGAAACATATATATTATCCGATCCATCCAAAATCACTTCACTTCTTGCATCATCGCCATAATTATTAATTAATAACTGGGTTCCGGCCGAATGGCTGTCAGCTATATTAAAGCCGTCATCGCCAGTTCCTCCCACTCTTACTGATCCTATTAATGCATTTCCTGCACCATTTATTTTTGTAATTACAATGTCCCAGTTTCCCTGTGTGCCAAAGCTGGCGGTTATTGGATAATTTTTTGAAGTGGTTCTGCCTGCAATAACAAGGTTACCTTTTGAATCGGCAAACAAACTATGCGGCTGGTCCTTATTACTGCCACCAATGTAAGTAGCAAACAAACGCTGGCTTCCATTTGAGCTGAATTTCATGATACCCATATTCCAATAGTTCTCGTCGTGAACAGCAGATCCACTATAATTTGTTTGAAATGCTCCCGGCGAAGTGGGAAACCCGGTATCGTAGACAATACCGCCGGCATAGAAAGTTCCATCCTTACCATAGGTGGCCGTATAACCCCAGTTATCAGCAGTACTTCCGGTAAAAGAAGCAAAGATTAAGATAGGATCAATAATGAGTGTTGACTGACGTGAAAAGTTTTTTATGGCAAACTTTACTGTGTTGCCATTTACCTGGTAGCGGCAATCCAGTTTTTTCTTTTTAGATGCCTCGTATTGATAAGTATAGGGATATAATTCTCTTACTTCCCCTACGGAGGTCTTGATGATTAACTCATTGTTCTTAATACTCAGTTTATCCACCCCTTCAAATTTCATTTCAATCTTTGAGGGATCAGCGCCGGGGTTTACAATAAACTCGTATTTCAGGTTTCCATAATCACTGTAGAATTTAACGTCAATACCGGGATACAAATCTTTATAAGTAATTGCCTGAAACAACCGGCAATCGCCTACCCACTTCGAAGAATCATCACCAATAAAATAATTATTATATCCTGGTTGCAGTTTATCAGGAACTATAACAGCGTTTTGATTAGCACCTGTAAACTCAACATTGTAAGCATGAGAATGCAGCACATCTTTATCGGCAATACTAACAGAGTTCCTATTAAGAGAAGCTGCATGTTTTTCAAAAACGGGTGTATTTTCGGAAGATGTGGTATGTCCATGAACTGATTCGGCGAGCCTGGCAAGATCTTCCGGATTGTGTTGTACTACTGTAAAACCGGTTGTACGTAGGAAGAATGCGCCGTTAGTCAACACTCCTTTAAAACGGATATTGCTGTCCCATTGCCCTTTATTTTCTATAAACTCCAATGCATTGGCATCGCTTTGCGCAATTAATTTACAGGTAACCAGTATGCAGAATGACAGGAGTATAAATATTTTGTTCATCAAGCTCTTTAAGTTTAATAAGCTATCAGCAGTCAGCTATCAGCAGTTCAAAAAAGGTAAGGTCCGCCACTTCAACAAATCTAGGACACTGCTTCTAATATGGTCATTATATAGTGACCAGCTTTTAGTAAATAGCATAATCTTAACATTAGTAATGCTACCACACGTTAAATAATTAGAACGAAGGAGGCGTGATAGTTAGTATGTGATCAGGATAGGAATCAAGAATAATTAGATTAGAGACGCTGACTTCCGAAGTCTTGAATATCATTATCTTGTCATACAAACGCAGACTTCGAAAGTCTTGAATAGGACATCTCCAAAAACAGATGAAATCTTAAAGGCTTTATGAGATAGCGTATCCATTCAAGACTTTCGAAGTCTGAACCATAGGTATAAGATATCTATATTCAAGACTTCGGAAGTCAGCGTCTGTTTTGTAAGTTTCAGAGATTTTGTAACACAAACGCTGACTTCCGAAGTCTTAAATCTCACCAGCTTTCAATACAAACGCAGACTTCGAAAGTCTTGAATAAAGCCATCTCCAAAATAGATGAAATATTAAAAGCTTTATGAAATAGGGTATTCATTCAAAACTTTCGAAGTCTGAACCTGAGGTGTAAGATACTGATATTAAAGACTTCGGAAGTCGGCGTCTGTTTTGTAAGGTGGATACTTTTTACATTCAAGACTTCAGAAATCAACGCCTTTATTATGAAACATCATTTCTTATCCTTTAAAAATTCCCTAACATTTTCTTTAGTAACCAATTGAAAAGGTATCATTACCTCCTTACTGTCCAGTGGTTCCTTTTTTACCAGCTTAATGGCAGTTTCTACGGCACCGTTTCCCTGCCCTTTGGCATCCTGGTAAATGGTGGCATTCAACCTGCCATCCTTTACAGCCTGAAGCGCATCAGCAATGGCATCTATACTAACCAGTACAACTTTATCTTTCAGCTTTGATTGTTCCAGCGCCTGCAAAGCTCCTAATCCCATTTCGTCATTATGAGCGAAAACAGCATTGATCTTGCTGCCAAAAGATTGTATCCAGTTTTCCATCAGGGTCATCCCTTTTGCCCTGTCCCATTCGGCAGTTTGTTCAGCCAGCACTTTAATATTAGGATATTTTGCCAGAACTTTCAAAGCGCCGGCAGCCCTGTGTATTTGTGCGGCCTGTCCCATATAGCCATCTATGATTACAATATTTCCTTTCTGGTTTATAGACCTGGCAATATATTCCATAGCCATCTCACCCGATGTTTCATCATTAGAGCCCACAAATGCATCAGGCTTTGAACTTGTTTCTGAATTCACGTTGATAAGCGGTATACCCGCGGCCCTGGCTTTATCAACCGCAGGAGAACTTGCTTCCACTTCACATGGATTTAAAATTATAGCGTCAACCTTTTGTGAAATAAATGTTTCAACCTGCTGAACCTGCTTTTCAGCAGTACGCTGTGCGTCGGTTATAATCAGTTTTGCATGCAGCTCTTTAGCACGTGCTTCAATGGCATCCTTAACATTCACTACAAATTCAGATTGCAGGCTCAACATAGATACACCGATAACAATAGCACCTTTTTTATTTTCTTCTTTTTTACCACCTAAATTACATCCTGAAAATAATACAGGAGTCAAGAGTAGCATTACTAACTTTATTGCTATTGCGTTTAAACATTTGAAGTTTTCAAAAATACCTCTGGGATTTAAATTTAAAAATTTCATGAATTCTGTATTTATTTTGTTTTCTTACGATCTATTAATACGGCTCCCACAATAATAATTCCTTTTATAATTTGCTGATAATAGGATGTGATGTTTAAAAGGTCTAGTCCGTTGTTGATCACCCCTATTATTAAAGCGCCCAGCACAGTTCCGATAATACTTCCTACACCACCCGACAAGCTGGTTCCACCAATAACAACCGCTGCAATAGCATCCAGCTCATAAGCTACCCCTGCATTCGGCTGACCTGTAGTAATCCTCGATGCAAGGATAACGCCCGCTAATGCGGCCAGTCCGCTGCATACCACATAGGTAAACATTTTTATTGCGTTTACATTAATTCCTGATGCGGTGGCGGCATGCTCATTTCCCCCTACCGCATAAATATAACGGCCCGTTTTGGTATAATTCAAAATTACAGATGCCAAAATAATTACGATTACGAATATAATAATTGGAACAGGAATATTAAAAATATCTCCACCGCCTATAAAGTTGAATGATTTCGATAAGTTAGAAACCGGCCTTCCATTACTAATCAGCAATGCCAGTCCCCTTGCTATTGTCATCATTCCAAGCGTAACAATAAACGGCGCAACTTTTCCTTTGGTAATGGTTAAACCATTAACGGCACCTATGAGGATGCCCGTTAGTATGGCAATACTAAGAGAAACAATGAGCGGGTATTCACCAGGGTGTGCAAAAATAGCTGCAACCACCCCGGTTAAGGCAATAACCGATCCCAATGAAAGATCGATTCCTCCTGCTATTATTACAAAAGTTACCCCAACAGCTAAAATGCCATTTATTGAAATCTGCCGCAGTACAATCACCATGTTCTGCACACTAAAAAAATTGGGAGTAGCAACAGATAAAATGATAGATATAATAGCAAACGCAATAAAAATCCGGTATTTAACCAGGTACTCTTTATAAACCGATGAATGTATATCCGGTGTTCCCGGTGCCTTGTTTTTAAGCATTGCCATTCTTATATTTTATGGTGACATTGCATGTTTCATGATCAGTTCCTGCGAAGCTTCACTTTGGGTAAGCCGGGCTTTCAGCGTACCATTATGAATGACCAGTATCCTGTCGCTCACTCCCAGTATCTCCGAGAGCTCTGAAGATATCATAATAATGGCTTTTCCTTCTTTTGCAAGACGGGATATTAATTTATAGATCTCAGTTTTGGCACCTATGTCAATTCCCCTCGTCGGCTCATCCAGAATTATAATATCCGGATCATTTAATAATACTTTTGCAATAACGGCTTTTTGCTGATTACCACCACTTAAAAAATTTACCAACTGATTTTTCGAAGGAGTTTTGATACCCAGCTTTTTAATCTGTTCATCAACAATTTCAACCTCTTTTTTTGTATCCAGCAACAGTCCCTTACTGCATTTATTTAAAGAAGCAAGGGTAATATTATGTTTAACGGAAGATGAAAGTACCAGGCCATAATGCTTTCTGTTTTCGCTTACCAGTCCTATACCTAATTTTATAGCATCCCTGGGTGACCTGATTGAAACTTTTTTGCCTTTAATAAAAATTTGGCCCTGGTATATCTTTTCCAGTCCAAATATTGCATTTACAATTTCTGTTCTTCCCGCGCCCATTAATCCGGCAATTCCTACTATCTCACCCTTTCGTACTTCAAAGCTGATATCCTTAAATTTTGATCCGGTTATTCCGGAAACGGATAAAACAACTTCACCAGGTACAGATTCCTTCTTATCAAATACTGTATTAAGCTCCCTGCCTACTATTAAAGAGATTAATTGCTGATGGCTTATTTCCGAACAAGCATGAGTGGAGATATACTTTCCATCACGCATTACCGTTATAGTATCAGCGATCCGGAAAATCTCATCCATCTTGTGAGAGATATAGATGATGGCGATGCCTTGTTGTTTCAGTTCATTAATAATATTGAATAAAATATTCACTTCCCTGCCGGAGATGGCGGAAGTTGGTTCATCCATAATAATTACTTCAGCTTCATTGGAAATGGCTTTAGCAATTTCAACCATCTGCATTTCGGCAATGCTGCAGTCTTTCATCTGCCTGGTTACGGGAATATCAACCCCTAATGAAGTCAATAATATTTGCGCATCTTTATTTAATTTCCTGCTGTTGATCCACCCTGGAAATGTAGTACTGGGTTCATTTCCTATAAAAATATTTTGCGCAACAGTGAGATAGGGGAAGGGAAATAGTTCCTGGTGGATCATCGAAAAGCCTTTTTTTATGGCATCATGTACTTTTACAAACTTAACCTGTTCACCTTTAAAATATATTTCTCCAGTATCAGCAGTATGCATTCCTATAAGAATTTTCATCAGGGTAGATTTGCCGGCGCCGTTTTCACCCATCAATGCATGAACTTTTCCTTTTTCAATAGAAAGCTGAACGCCGTCCAGCGCTTTAACACCCGGAAAAGACTTGGAAATATTAACGGCCTTTAAAATATACTCAGGCTCCAGGTTCATGCAATCGTTTTATTTATAAATGAAAATATTGCATTTATTGAAGAATGTGAATAATTGTTAATGGTTAATTGTTAATTATAAGAGGTTAATAATTGATATTTGCAATTAATCATTAATCATTCAATATCGTTGACTTAAGAAGTTAGTAGTGATTTTTAGAATTTGAATTACAATTTGGTTAGAGGTCTCAGTGCCCTTTGTGGATTACCTTAGTGCCCATTGTGGTTAAATAGGGTCTATGAATCCAGGAGTCTTTTAACCATAAGGAACACTAAGGTAATCCATGAAGGACGCAAGGGATGCCTGCTAAATACGAAATCCTTATGTCAACGACATTGATTAATCATTATTCCTCAAAAGCTTACCGTTAACAATTAACCATTAAAAATGTCTTTATTCATTTGCTCATTAAATTCAGGAAGCAATGGCAATTGCTATTATATCGGTAATGAAGAAGAGGCTATTTTGATTGATGCCGGTATTTCGTGTAAAGAAACGGAAATACGAATGAAGCGTTTGGGTTTGTCGATGGGGAAAGTAAAAGGCATTTTTGTTTCTCATGAACATTCAGATCATATCGCAGGTATCGCTGCACTGGCAAAAAAGTACCAGCTTCCTGTTTATATAACAGAAGGAACAAGGAAAGGCTGCCGGATGATTCTAGAGCGCCAGCTTGTAACTTCATTCATTGCATACCAACCTGTTACCATTGGGACACTTTCTATAACCGCTTTTCCTAAATTTCACGATGCCTGCGACCCTCATAGCTTTGTTGTAAAATCATCATCGGTTACTGTTGGAATTTTTACAGATATCGGTATCCCTTGCAAGCATGTGATCCGTTATTTCCAGCAATGCCATGCTGCTTTTCTCGAATCCAATTATGATGAAGGCATGTTAATCAATGGCTCTTATCCATACTATCTTAAGCGGCGCATCATGGGTGGTAAAGGACACTTATCAAACTCACAAGCCTTACAACTTTTTCTATCGCACCGTCCATCTTTTATGAGCCATTTATTGTTATCACATCTGTCGAAAAATAATAATTGTCCTAAACTTGTTGAGCAGTTATTCACACAGCATGCGCTTAGCACACAAATAATTGTCGCTTCCAGGTATGAAGAAACTCCGGTGTTTCATATCAGCAATAATCATTCTGAAGTTATAATTCAAAATATTAATAACAGGCCGGTACAAATGCAGCTTGCTTTTTTATAACCACAAAGAAGTACCTGAGGAAGAAGAGGTTACACAGAGGAGTTCTCTGTGTAACCTCTTCTTCCCCTCTGGATTTAGCTCTGTGGTTATAAAAAATTGATAAGAGCTTAATTCAAAAATACCTCATCAACCAACAGCAACGTCTGCCTGCCCTTAGGGTTTTTAGGATCGGGAAGATTTAAAGGCTTAGCAACAATCTTAAGATACGAAACCTGCCTGGGTTTAAAAGTAGTTTGATACACTTTAATAATATGCTCCATGTCCTTAGCAGGAACCTCAAGCTTAAGAGTGCTCAATAATTTTACTGCGGTTTTATTTTCACCACCCCATACTTCGATAACCGAAGCAGGATAAATTCCTGTTTTTGGTTCAATCATTGTATTTAACCCAACAGAGCTCAACAGTACAGGAGCTTTGAATTCCAATACCAGCTGCATATCATAGTTTCTAAAACCTCCCCAGTTGTTAGCCCATGCCGGGCTGTTTGCATTAAATGTCCCCATCTCCCTGTCAAAAAAAGTTTTAGCGCCGTTTGCCTGGTGAACCGGGTTCATAGGGAAGTCCAGGCGCATGCTGTCAGGCTTATAGCTGGTTTTATATAAAGTAAATTCAGCCGTAGCACTGCCATACCAGCCATCCTTATACGCTTTTGCTTTTACAATAGTAATATTGTCGTGCAGTATAGTTTCATTTTTAAATATTGGAGAATTGATACTATCCGGTTCTGTACTGTCTGTAGTAAACCTGATATCAACTCCTTTAATGGTATGCTTCAATTCAAGCGCTACCTGGTCGGTAAAAATAGTAGAACTGTTTTTTAAAGATGGTGGATTTAACTGGATAGGATTAGAGCCGTCATCCTTGAAGCCGGAAATCAGTTCGATGTTCTTATTGGATTTCTGCAACTGCTTCATTTCATCATCCGATAAACCCGTATCCCATACTGCCAGCTTATTTAAACTTTGAAAAGAACGCATCTGCAGCAGCAGGTCCTGGAAACTAAGATTAGTACCAGAAAGAGATAATGATTGCAAATGCTTCAATGCAGTAAGATTTTTTAACCCGGTGCCGGTAACATCAGTAAAATTCAGATTCAGTGTTCGCAGGTTTTCAAATTGAGAAACAGTTATAAGATCTGCATCTTTTACCGGCATCTTATTAAGCTCAAGCGATACAACCTGTGTTTTAACCGGCGCCAATTCATCCAATGATTTTGTTGAATATGCATTCTTGTTATAAATATTTACAGCCAATGCAGGAGACTCTTTAGACAGCGCATATACCACCCTGTAATTATTATTCAGCTTTCGTATTGTTTCCTTGTCAGCCGCTGCGAAATCATATTGCGCTTCCTTTGATTCAGCAGGTCTTAAAAGTGTTGCAGCCAGTAATCTTAAAGAATCTTTTACCGGCAGATCAATTACTTTCTTCTTGAAGTCGGCATTTTCTTTAATCCAAAGATTTAATAGTAATATTTCATCCTCAGTAAGTTGTGTTTTGTTTGCAGGTGGCATGTGTTTCTTTGCATCAACAGGCATGTGTATACGCTGTAGTAGCAGGCTGATCTCCGGTTTCCCAGGCTCGAATAATTTTCCGCTCTTTCCTCCCGCCAGTATAGACTTCATATCCGTTAGTACCAGCTCACCTTTTACTTTATCAGGGTTATGGCAACTGATACATTTTTTTTCAAAAACCGGCTTTACTAAATTATCAAAAACTATTGCTTGGTCAAAAGGAACATTTTTCTGATCTGTAGATATTACCGGTGCTAAAACAAAATTATCGCCATGAGTAATGGTAGCACCAAAGTGCCCTGCAAAGATCAGGCATAAAGATGTTGCCATGGCGCTTCCCTTTGCTACAGGCGAATTATACCAGCTCATATTGCGGATCCAATGTATTAATGATGTGATGAATACTACGCTTACACCTGTCCACTTATGCCATTGCAATACAGATCCTGTGTACCCTCCTTCCTTTGATAGGAACAATCCCATAATAACGGTTATGGCGGATGACAAAGCGCCAAGCAATAATAAATTGGAGGTAAAGCTTTGATATAATTCCTGGTTAATATATAAAGGTTTGAACCTAAAAAACTCCAGCACCATTGCAAGTATAATGATAACAATCGGAAAGTGCAGCAGCATCGGATGCATCCTGCCAAAAGCTTGCAACCAGTACGGAAGCACCAGCAGGTTTTCAAAAAACAATAAAAAGATTATGAAGATATTTAGTGTAAATAAAACATTGCCTGCTAAACCTTTGAGACTGCTTTTCATATGTTAGGTTGGCTTTACTCAATCAGCGCTTCTCTAAGATTTACAAATCTGAGAAGAACTGAATAGTAAAGCCATTCTTTATCCAAATATTATTAAAATTTAATTGGCAGTTTTATCCAATTATATCTCTGACAACTTTTCCTGAAACATCAGTCAAGCGATAACGACGGCCGAGGTGTTTAAAAAGTAGTTTTTCATGATCAAGTCCCATCTGGTTTAAAACAGTAGCCTGGAAATCATGGACATGAACGCCATTTTTTATTACATTATATCCTAGCTCGTCAGTTTCTCCATATACGATGCCTGGTTTGATGCCTCCACCTGCCATCCAGATACTAAAACAACGCGGATGATGATCGCGGCCATAATTATCCTCTTTTAATTTTCCCTGGCTGTAATTTGTCCTTCCGAATTCTCCACCCCATATTACCAGTGTTTCATCCAACAAACCTCTTTGTTTCAGGTCGGTTACCAGCGCAGCGGAAGCCTGGTCCACATCTTTAGCCTGGCTTGCAATTTCAAAAGGAAGGTTACCATGCTGGTCCCATCCCTGATGATATAACTGAACAAACCGTACACCATTCTCTGACAGCTTACGAGCAAGCAAACAATTAGCCGCGTATGTTCCCGGCACCAGGCAATCGGGTCCGTATAGTTTTACAATGTCATCTGATTCTTTTGAAAGGTCCATTGTTTCAGGCACAGCAGTTTGCATACGGTATGCCATTTCGTACTGCTGCACTTTGGTATTGATTTCTGGATCGCCAAATTCATTATAAGACATCTGGTTCATTTTAGCCAGGTTATCCAGCATTTCCCGGCGATCTTTTCGGTCCATACCATCCGGATCGGTTATATATAGCACAGGATCTTCCCCCTTACTAAATTGAACGCCCTGGTGTATAGAATCCAAAAATCCATTAGACCACAGTTTTGAATATACACCCTGTCCGTTACCGATACCTCTTGACAGCAATACGGTAAAATCAGGCAGGTTCTTATTTTCACTTCCCAATCCATAGCTCAGCCAGGAACCCATGCTGGGCCTGTTGCCCTGCTGGGAACCGGTTTGAAAAAAAGTAAGCGCAGGATCATGGTTGATAGCTTCGGTATACATAGACCTTATGATACATAGGTCGTCTACAATTTTTGCCGTATGAGGAAAGAGATCGCTGACCCAGGCACCACTTTGTCCATATTGATTAAATTTTGTAAAGGAACCGATCAAAGGAAATGAAGCCTGCTTTGCCGTCATACCAGTTAACCGTTGTCCGCCACGAACAGAAGCCGGCAACTCCTCTCCCATCATTTCACAGAGTTTGGGTTTGTAATCAAACGTCTCTAACTGAGAAGGAGCACCGTTCTGAAACAAATATATTATTCGTTTTGCCTTAGGAGCAAAATGAGGTATGCCAGGAGGATAAAGATTATCATCCGTTTCTCCTTTGCTGAACAGTTCGGGTATCAGCAATGAACCGAGGGCAAGGCTTCCTATTCCTAAACTTAATTTTGATAAGAAGCGGCGCCGGTTTAAGTTAAGACCGTGCTCTAATATATTCTTGTCCATATCAGGTTTTTGTAATCGTTTCTTCCAGGTTGTAAATGGTTACTATCACTTGCATAAGAGCAGCCTGTGTATTTTTATTAATTTTCTCATCATGTGGAAACTCCCCTGCGGATAATAACCTGGCGGCTTTTTTATCATCCATTATTTTAAGTTCCTTCTTATAATAGTCCGATAACACTGCCAGTTCCCCTTCTTTTGGTTTCCTTGAAACAATCTGTCTGAAAGCCTTTCTTATCTTATCCTCAGGCTGGCTGTTTTCTTCCAGAAGCTTAGCTGCAAATACCCGTGAAGCTTCCAGCACTGTAGGGTCGTTCATCATTACAAGTGCCTGTAAAGGTGTATTGGTTTTTAATCTCCTCACTTCACATTGGTCCCTGTTACTGGCATCGAATATGCCCATCACAGGTGGCGGAACAGTTCTTTTAATAAAAGTATAGATACCCCGTCGGTATAAATCTGCGCCATGATCCTGTTTATATATTGAAAGAAGTCCACGGCCTGAGGTAGCGCCTTCCCATAATCCTGGTGGCTGATAGGATTTAACGCTAGGCCCCCCAATTGTTTTATCCAGCAGGCCACTACTTGAAAGCACCACATCTTTAATAAATTCAGCGTCTATACGATAACGTGGTGAACGGGCTAATAAAATATTATCAGGATCTGATTGTAGTTTTTCCGGAGTAACCACCGCTGACTGCCGGTAGGTTGCCGACATCACCAGTTGTTTTACCAATCGTTTAATATCCCAGCCATGGCTCATAAAGTCAACGGCAAGCCAATCGAGCAATTCAGGATTAGTGGGCAGCTCACCCTGCTTACCAAAATCACCGGCAGTTTTTACAATGCCTTTGCCGAAAAATTCCTGCCACATCTGGTTTACAAAAACACGCGCAGTAAGCGGATTCTTTTTATCGAACATCCATTCTGCCAGCCCCAGCCTGTTCTTAGGGTATCGGTTACCGAAAGGAAGGATAGCCTCAGGCGTTCCTGGCTCCACTTCAGCACCATGATTGTCGTATCCTCCACGAACCAGCACGTAAGTTTGCCTGGCAGTGTCACGGTCTCCCATAACTGATACGATCAGTCTGTTGGTATCTGGCTTATTGATAAACGTTAGTATATTTTTTACATCTTCGTTACTGATCTCCATCAGCGGTTTCTTGGCGTAAGTTTCAGGTCCACCGATAACAGATTCAATTCCAACTTCCCTCACATTATTAAAAAATGCGAACATCTGGTAATATTCTTTTTGTGAAAAGGGATCATACTTATGATCATGGCAATGGGCGCATTCCAGTGTAACACCCATGAAAGCCTTACCAAAAAGATCATTACGGTCCGTAACATACGAAACGCGGTATTCTTCATCCACTACACCACCTTCTTCAGTAATTTTATGATTACGGTTAAAGCCTGTAGCCAGCAGTTGCTCTTTGGTTGAACCAGGCAAAAGGTCACCGGCTAACTGCCAGGTAGCAAAATCATTATAATGCATGTTCTCGTTGAAAGCATGAATCACCCAGTCACGCCAGGGCCATTGAGTTCTATATCCGTCATCCTGGTAACCATGTGAATCAGCATACCTGGCGACATCAAGCCAGTGCAGCGCCATCTTTTCTCCATAAGCTGGATTCTTTAATAACTGATCCACTACTTTTTCATACGCATTGGAAGAATTGTCAGCTAAAAAATTGTCCATCATTTCGATGGTAGGCGGTAAGCCATTAAGGTCGAGACTAGCACGTTTTAATAACCTTTCTTTATCAGCTTCGGGGTTTGGAGTTACCCCTTTCTTTTCCTGTTTTCCTAAAATAAAATAATCGATCTCATTTCTAGCCCACTGTTTATTTTTTACTTTAGGAAGTTCAGGTGATTTAGGCGGAACAAAGGCCCAATGTTTTTCAAATGGAGCACCTTGTTTAATCCACTTCTTTATTAAACTTATTTCACGCTCGTTTAATTTAGTAAGATTGTAAGAAGGTGGCGGCATTAGCATACTGGTATCGTGTGTTGAGATACGCAGGAACACCTCTGATTGTTCGGGCTTACCCGGGACTAATGCATGGGCTTTGGGATTTTCTTTAAGCGCTTTGTAAACATTGTCGGGGATATCAAGCCTTAGGTCAGCTTTTCTTTTGTTGGCATCAGGGCCATGGCAGGCATAACATTTATCCGAGAGAATAGGACGTATATCAAAATTGTAGCTGACAACATCCGGGATTTGTTCTTCTGTAACCTGGGTGGTTGAGTTGTTCTTACAAGATTGGATAAAACTAATAGTACCTACAATTAATGTAATAACAAAATATAATCTCTTATTCATATATTAGAAGTAATCGGTTGTTAAAGGTACATAATTATTTCATTAGGCTGCCAGTGCTATTGATTTCGCAAAGTTTTTCTTAAGATGCAGGTTATATGAAAATTTTGAAGTAATCATAATACTTTACAGCGCAATCAAGCAAAGCAAATGAGAAAAATACTTACCAGGTTCTTTTGTATGATACTATAACTCAGGGCAGTAGCCAGTCAGTTTCGAAAGAGAGATCGGGCAATCCGTTATTTCCCGCTGGTATGCTGATCCGGAAGGAGCTGTATTTGGAAAGACATACTGGATATATCCAACCTATTCAGATGCGTACGAAAAACAGGTTTTCTTTGATGCTTTTTCATCTCCCGACCTGGTAAATTGGACCAGGCACGATAAGGTGCTCGATTCTCAACATGTTAAATGGGCGCAGAAAGCTATGTGGGCGCCTTCCGTTATAAAAAAGGGACTAAAGAATTTCGTATTTAGGAGGCATCCCTTTGCTCCTTGTGGGATTTCCTTTGTGTTCCTTGTGGTTAAAAAAGACTTCGGGAATCATAGACCGCATTTAACCACAAGGAACACAAAGAAAATCCCACAAAGGACTCTAAGACTTTAAATCAAATTGTAATTTCACATTTAAAGGAACACTTCAACCTTGTTATGTCGACGACATTGAATGGTTAATTGTTAACGGATAATGATTAATGGGAATAGAGTTTATTTGTTTGTCTTTACAAATACCAAGATAAAATGAAGGCTCATTGCTGATAGCTGATTGCTGACGGCTGACACCATTCTTAACTTATAAATTTTACAATGATAATTGCTTAATTGTGTAAAATAGTTTACTTTTCTTTTTTAAACTATACAGGTTATGATCAATGATCTGGCCGCATTAAGTCCTACTACACGATTTTCGAACCGGGTAGAAAATTACGTAAAATACAGGCCTTCTTATCCACCCGATATCATTCCTTTTTTTGAAAATACATTCGGCTTAAAAACTGAGCACCGCATTGCGGATATAGGATCAGGCACAGGGCTGTTTGCCGAATTGCTTTTGCAAAAAGAGTTCAGCGTTACATGTATCGAACCAAATGCCGAGATGCGTAAAGCGGCTGAAAATAAGCTGGGACATTATTCTGGATTTTTAAGCAGGAAACACCGCGCTGAGCATACCGGCTTAAGAAGCAGCAGTGTTGACCTTATTACAGTGGCGCAGGCTTTTCATTGGATGAATCCGGTTGCCACAAAGATGGAATTTCAGCGGATCTTAAAGCCAGGTGGCCATACTGTTCTCGCATGGAACATCAGAAAAACTGATACTCCTTTTTTACATGAATACAACCTGCTCAAGAATCAGTTTGCAATAGATCAGCAACAGCCGGAAAGAATTAATGAATCAATCATACAAAAATTTTTTCAACCTGCATTAATGAAGTTTCATTGTTTTTCCAACACACAATTTCTCAATTTTGATGCATTGAAAGGACAATTGTTATCGGCTTCTTATATACCTCTTCCAGGTCATGAAACGTATGATTCAATGATTTCAGCGCTGATAAAACTTTTTGTTGATTATAATGAAAATGGATCTGTAATGATGGATTATGAAACGAAGATGTATTATAACGGTGAGGTTTAAGTCATCCGCTATCAGCCTTCGTCTGGCACTTTAAATTATTGGATTTAAAAATAATTTCTAAAGGGGTAATATAATTATAGAACCTATTGAGCTATTGGAACAAAACCACCAAGGCAGTGACATATCGCGTCACAAACATCGAAGAATAATGTTACCCTTTCAAGGTTAGCGTTTCAATATTAAGTTATAAATATTATTATACAATAAAGACAAATGAAGGTTGAATTCGTTTGCCTTTACTGCAACAAAACAAGCTACCGTGCTGCCTCAGGTACAAAAATGATTGGGCAATTAACTATAATGCCTGCAGCGTTAAGACCTCCGAGTGATGGATTGCGTGGCCCTGTTGGAGCTCCCGCTTTTATAAAGCCATCAGCATACAGTTCAATAATATTAATAGGTGCAATTATTTCCCGTTTATCCGTTGTAACCCTGGTTCTCATTCCTGCTTCAATTGCTGCATCTGTCCACATTACGGGATGTACGTCCCACAAAGGACTATAAGCAGCGGCATCGCAAAAAGCACCGGGATCATCAGCATTTTCACACCCTGCTTGTTCTTGAAAAATATTGAGAGGATCACCCTCCCCCGCTACTGCAGAGCGAAGACCTTGACGGTTTGGGTTTTTAACACCCATTGGTCCATTGATAACAGGTATTAAAGCTTCACGTGCTGAACGGAAGGATTTGTCGTCAGCAGGATTAGGAGCTGCATTCATATTGGGAGCAAACGTTCCTCCCTCAAGCGCCGCAAGGTCGTTATCAGATGTTTCAGTGCTGGAATATAAAATCGCGAAACCTTCATAAAAACCTCTTGTAAGCTTAATTTTTACCGTCATATTTTTCTTATCCATACTTATAACTTTTTCATGAACGCCAGTACTATTTGCAAGATGTGATGCATTGTACACAATTTTTCCATCGAATGTAACAAGGGGACTGTAATTAGCATCTCCAACAGAACCCGGTTCAGTGGCAGGATCAAGAGGAAACAACATAGGGCCGGGTACTATTTTCGTAACGGGGGAAAAATCTACGTTTCCGGAAAAGTTCAGGACAGGAAAGTTATTTGGATTTTTTGGTCCTCCATTAACTACCGTTGCCATTTGTACTGCCATGGTGCCAAGGGCATGTACCAGTTTTGGGGTCCAGTTTAATCCAAGCTCAATAGATTTATCTACGTTGTTAGATTCGGTAATAATGTAAAAAACATCCCCTCCTTTTGCATCTTTTCCGTGATAGAGTGGTAAAACAGCAGTAGCATTTACAGTATCTATTTCGGTGGCACTTGCCAGCCTGTTTGGCAGAGTACGTATTTTGGTCATTTTTGGATCTGGATTCTTTGTGCATGCCGAAAAAAACAGGATTGCAAAAACAAAGCCTGTACAGAGTTGGATTGACGATTTCATTTTTAAAAATGTTTAGATGAAGAAAATTGTTAGTAAACTTTATTAAATTACAAAATGACTCAGGAATATCTCTAACGGGAGATTATCATTTAGACATACATGCTTTATAATTATATAAAGCTATAGGGAAGAATTGAGGAAGTTATCACAGATGTATCACATTAGTATCCTATTTCACACATGATTAAACAACTTAAGTTTCACAGATAGCAGGAATACCTTTCTTAGCATTCAGCATTCATCATTAACTATTATTTAAGCCCCTCCTCATACTTTGCAATCCATTGCTCCGGAGTAATTTTGGATACCAATTCTCCTATCAGTTTAAGAGGAATGTCTTCCATCTTTTTGAATCGTATACATGCTTTGCCAATATCCAGTTTGGCTTTGGAATACTTTGGATATCCTGTTACAAACCATTCCAAAAGCTTTTTATCTGCGTAAATACACATATGGTAAAATGCTACATATTTTTTTTGGGAGGCAAAATTAATAAATGGTAATGCCATTTTCAGATCGCAGTTATAGCCGTTAGGATATTGTGAACGCAGAACTACATAGCCCGGCATTCCATATTCAATTACTTCTTCAAAACCTTTAGGAAGATTGTCAAGAATAACTTTTCTCAATTGATTCAGCGCATGTTGCCTGCAGGCAGGAAGGCTGTCAATATATTCCTGCACTGAGGTTGCTTTCACTAAAAATTGTAATTCGTACACATAAAAATAATGGAAAATAAAGTACTAACCCGAAGGTTGACATTACTATTATAATCTCAATTATTTTTATAAACTCCATCCAGTGTTCAAATTAAACAAGTCCCTGTTATATTTATTTCACATAATTGATAATAAGGTAATAAGGTTGAATAATTGATGGCATCATTTTCTACTAAGGTTAGTATAGGAGGATTATAAGATAACATATTCATGCAACAAACCCACTCAAATATATCATTGGGATCTATAATTTTTGCACCTTTTGCGGATTATATTAAAAATGAATTAAAATGAAAAAGCTGATCTTTAACATTAATAAATTTAATAATGCTAACAAAAATTTTTAAACTCTTCTGCACATGTTTAATTATTTCCGTTTCATTATTCAGCCAAACCAAAAATTATTTTATAGTTTTTATAGGCAACAGCATTACTTATGGAGCGGGACTTAAAGACCCTGCAGCTAATGCACCTCCTGTTCATGCCATAACATGGTTACAGGCAAAAAATAATTATGGAGAGCTTCACTTCAGTAATCAGGGTGTAAGCGGCGCTACTACGGTTGACTTTTTACCTGCTACAAATAAATTATTTCCCCGTGTTATACAGGGAGCTGATTTATATAAAAATCAAAAAGATGCCACCCTGGTTTTTTCTGTAATTCTGGGAACTAATGACAGCGCCATTTCCGGACCTAACGGCGCTCCGGTTTCACCCGGATCTTATGGAAAAAATGTAAAGACAATCATAGACACACTTCTAAATAAATATCCGGGAAGTAGGGTAATACTTCATCGTCCTATCTGGTATAGTCCGAATACGTATAACCGTTCCCGGTATATGGACGAAGGATTAAACAGGTTGCAAACTTATTTTCCTGTATTGGATAAAGTGGTTGAAAGCTACCAATCAAGTCATCCAACCCGTGTATTTTCTGGTGATACGGATGCTTTCGAATATTTTAAAAAAAATGCAATAGTCCTTTTTCAAAAAGAAAAAGGAAATGCCGGCATATTTTTATTGCATCCCAATGAAAAGGGAGCACAGGAATTGGGTGTTTTCTGGGCGAAAGGGATAGAGAAATGCCTGCAGTATCTTCAAGCCACTAAGACTCCAAGATAGTAAGAAGCACTAGAAATTTTCTTTGTGTTTCTTTGTTAACGAAAATGAAAAAATGCCAATTTTTAACGCTTATCTACTTTTGAAGTTTTAATAACTGCATCGAAACTTTAATGCAAAACGCTGGCTTCCGAAGTTTTAAATATCACCATCTTTAACTGAAAACTTGTCATTTTATAAACAAATAAAGCCTTTCTTATTGAACCAGTCAGAAGACTTCGCAAGTTGTTCAAACACTTTTAAACCTCTTCTCTTAATACTTCCAATGGTGGCCTCCTGACAACAGAACGGCTGTTTGCCAAACCAATAGCAACTGTTAGAAAACACACTGAAAAAAATACAACCAACATCGGAAAGACCGAAGGAATAAATGTTATTTGAAAGCTGTATCTGGCAAGTGCCCAGCTTCCGGCGATGGCCAGTACAATACCTGTTGCAGCAGCAAAAGCTCCCAGAAAAAAATATTCGAGCGCCATAATAACAAATATTTGTTTACGGCTAGCGCCGAGCGTACGTAATAACACGCTTTCCTGTATGCGCTGGTACTTACTGATAATTACGGAAGATATCAAAACAATAAGTCCTGTAAGCATGCTGAAACCAGCCATAAATCGGATCACAAAACCAATTTTATCCATTACCTTATCCAATATATTTAAAATTAAACTAAGGTCAATAATAGAAACATTCGGAAACTGGCGGACTACTGATTGTTGAAAACGTGCGGAGGTTGCTTTATCCGGCACATGGGTAAGCAGCACATGAAATTGGGGAGCCTCTTCCAGCACACCTTTTGGAAAAACAACCAAAAAATTTGTTTGAATCCTGTTCCAGTCTACAGTACGCAGGCTTCCTACAATAGTGCTGATAATGGAACCTTGTACATTAAACACTATTGTATCTCCTACTTTAATCATGTTTCGTTTTGCAAAGCGGTCTTCCAATGATATGTAAACAGCATCTGCCTGACCATTTACACTTCCCACCCATTTACCGTCATTGATCTTTTCAGAAGCAGTTAAAGAATCACGAAATGTAACACGGTATTCCCTGGAGAATACCCAACGCTGCATTTTACTGGTGCTATCTTTTTCCAATGTTTCGCCTGTAATATTATTGATTGATTCCAACCGCATATTTACGATGGGCACCATTCCATTTACGGCCAAATTATATTGATGAGCCAGTGCAATTACTTTTTCTTTCTGTGCTGACTGAATATCAAAAAGAACAGTGTTTGGCTGATTGCCACTGGCAGATATGTTTACGCGGTTGAGTAAAATACTTTGAATGAAGAAAAGCGTACATATAAACGCGGTTCCCAATCCGATGGCAACAATGAGTATGGCAGTTTGATTATTGGGCCGGAATAAGTTAGCCAGCCCCTGTCGCCATAGGTAACTCCATTTTTCAGGAAAGAAGCGCCGGACTAACCAGGTAAGCAGTGATGCCATGCCAACCAGAACCAGGAAAGCTATCAATACTCCTATTGAAAAAAAGAAAGCTTTCTTCCAGTTGCCCAATTGCTGATAAGTAAATCCAAAAATAAAAAGGAGTATCAATACATATACAAGCCATTTTACAGGGTCCTTGAAAAAACTTGTTGATTCATATGATAATCTAAGTGTATTTAGCGGAGAAATATTTCTTATAGATATTAAGGGTAGCAATGCAAAGAGGATGGATATAATAACCCCCACTATTATACCCTGAAATATAGAACTCCAGGAAACAGGTGTTGCTATGGTAATAGGTAGAAGATCTTTTAAAATTACGGGTAAAAACTGCTGGATGATGGTTCCTAATGCAGCACCGATTATCGAACCGGCGAAGCCTATAATTACAATCTGGATAAGGTAAATTAAAAAAGCCTGCCATCCTCTGGCACCCATGCAGCGGAGGATTGCTATAGTATTTATTTTTTCACGAACGTAAATATGAATGGCACTTGCAACGCCGATACATCCTAACAGCAGCGCAATAAAACCAACAAGCGAGAGAAATGCTGAAAGGTCGTTGAAGGAGCGGTTAGTATCCTGCTTTTGACTTTCGACGGTATCATAATTAAGATTTTCCTTTTCCAGGCGTGGTTCTATCTTTTTTATCAGCGCCTCCATATCAACAGGCCGGTCATATTTAAAATAGTATTTGTAATTAATACGACTGCCTTTTTGTAACAATCCTGTTTGTGTTAAATACTGAAGCGGGATGTATACGATGGGAGCTACTGAGGCAGATAACCCTGTTTGTCCTGGTGCTGACAATAAAGATCCTGCAATAGCGAATGTTGTATTACCCACTTTTACGGAGTCTCCAATTTTTGCATTGAACTGAAGCATCAATGTCTGGTCTACCAATGCTTGTTGTTCCTTACGGAAAGCTATACCCGCAGATGCCGGAGTTGTTTCTAATTTGCCATAATAGGGAAATGCTCCCTTTAAAGCACGGACCTGAACCAGGCGGGTACCTTCGTTTTTTGGAAAATAGATCATGGAGGTAAAACCACGCTCCTCTGATTTTTGATCACCGAGGGAGTCGGTCATTTTTTTTATATCGCCTGAAAATTCTTTATTACCGGATATTTCTAGGTCGGCACCAATTAAAGAAGCTGCCTGTTTATCTATTTCGCGGCGCATATTATCACCTAAAGAATAAATTGCAACCAGGGCAGCAATACCCAATGTTATGGAGGAAATGAATAAGAATAAACGAGAACGGTTACGCCGGCTATCACGCCAGGCCATTAACAGCAGCCAGGGAAAATTCATTTTTAATGGTTAATTTTTAGTTGTTAATTGTTAACTGATAGTTGGTTTATTAATGGCATGTAATTATTAAGGCAATTGTCCGTTAACAATTAACCATTAATCATTCAATGTCGTTGACTTAAGAAGTTAGTAGTGTTCATGCGTATTTGAATTACAATTTGGTTAGAGGTCTTAGAGTCCCTTGTGGGATTTCCTTTGTGTTCCTTGCGATTAAAAAGACTTTTGGAATCATAGACCCTATTTAACCACAAGGAACACATACGAAATCCCACAAGGGACACAATTAATGACTGCTACATACGAAATCCTTTAGTCAACGACATTGATTAACAATTAATCATTAAAAACCATTTTCCCCCCTCTCAGCTTTATCACCCTTCCCGTTTTTGCGGCCAGTTCCAGGTCATGAGTAACTAATATAAGCGTAGTACCTGCTTCTTTGTTCAGATTAAAAATAAGGTCAATGATTTTTTCACTTGTTTCAGCATCCAGGTTGCCGGTAGGTTCATCAGCAAATAATATTGCAGGACTATTAGAGAAAGCCCGCGCCAGGGATACTCTTTGTTGTTCACCACCGCTGAGCTGGGCCGGGTAGTGATGTCCACGATCTGCAAGTCCAACTTTATTTAAAAGATCCTGTGCCCTTGGCCTTACACTTTTTTCACCACGCAACTCTAAAGGCACCATTACATTTTCCAATGCAGTGAGGGTAGGCAACAACTGAAAATTCTGAAAGATAAAACCCACGTATTTGTTTCGAATTCCAGCCCTTTGGTCTTCGTTCAATTTATCCAGCTTAACACCATGCAATGCTACTGAGCCCGAACTGGAGCGGTCTAATCCTGCTGCCAGTCCGAGCAAAGTTGTTTTACCGCTACCTGATGGCCCTACAATTGCCATGGTCGTCCCCATTTCAACAGAGAAATTTATATTATCCAAAACATTCAGGGTACGGCCTGCGCTTTGGTAGCTTTTACTTACATTTTGAATGTCAAGTATCATTCCCATTAAAATTAATTTGTTGTTATAACAGTATTCTTCATTCCAAACTTAAAATAACTATATTTTTGATGCCGGTTATTCTGGATACACCAACAACAAAATACCAGGATAGTTTAGTCCGCGTTTTTGGCAACAGGTTTAAAGTATTATACATTTTACGAAAATATGAAACGTATCTGTTCAACATCACTTGTTATATTAGTTATGTTCATAACCTTCTGTGGAAATAATGAAAAACATCCTAACAGCTCACAGAGTGCAAAAGGAAATGATGCTGCTGTTGTAAAGGAAAAAGAAAAAACCATTATTTTTTATGGTAACAGTATTACCGCGGGTTACGGCTTAAGTCCTTCTGAAGCTTTTCCTGCCTGGATTCAGCATAAACTTGATTCGTTAAAGCTTGCTTATAGAGTTGTTAACGCGGGAGTAAGTGGTGAAACTTCTTCAGGCGGTATCAGCCGTATCGACTGGATATTACGCCAACCGCCGGATATATTTGTGTTAGAGCTTGGTGGTAATGATGGATTGAGGGGCATTCAACTCACAGAAACTAAAAAAAACCTTCAGTCAATAATTGATAAAGTAAAAAATAAAAATCCTGCATCAAAAATTATAATTGCAGGAATGCAGATACCGCCAAATATGGGACAGAAATATACCAGTGAATTTCGTAGTATTTATCCTGAGCTTGCAAAAAAGAATAATATTATTCTTATTCCATTTCTGCTGGAAGGTGTTGGCGGAGAAGAAAAATTAAATCAGCAGGATGGCATTCACCCCACTGCCGAAGGTCATAAAATTGTAGCTGAAAATGTGTGGAAGGAACTTATAAAGATATTATTGTAGTAATAATAATCTACATTTAACGATAAAACATAAAGCATGATGAATCCACAGGATGGACCTATCCTGGTTATAGATGATGATCTGGAAGACCTGGAATTAATCAGGGATGTATTTGTATCCATTAACGTTAAAAATGAAATTTTATTTTTCAGTTCCGGCCCGGAATTATTGCATTTCCTGAGAACTTCTGACAAACAGGCATTTTTTATACTCTGCGATATAAATATGCCTGGCATGAATGGCTTTACATTACGCGAAGAGATTAATAATGATGAAGCTTTAAAAGTAAAGTCAATACCTTTTTTATTCTTATCCACCTCCGCAAAACGTACCGAAGTACAGAAAGCATATACACTAACGGTTCAGGGTTACCTGAAAAAACCCGACAGCTTCTCTGAATACCAGGAACTGTTAAAAGATACCGTGGCATACTGGGAAAATTGTTTACATCCGAATTCTTTTTGATTATCGTAATACATGAAACCTTTTTATACTAGCATTAAGTTAAGTATGAAATCACGCATGAAATTGCTTTCAGCGATCAGCTGATCACTGTCCTATAGGTTTCCTCCTGATAGCTGACGGCTGACAGCAAGAGCGTCAATTTAAGGTTAACATGATACTAGCATTGATACTTATTATTTAAATGATTAATCACCCACTATTGTCGTTGAATTAAAAATAGTAACTGTGAATATTTTCGTTCCGGTAGGAACGAGAGGTGGGTAGAAATACATTATAAATTAAACAGTTCCGTAGGAACGTGAGGGGAGAATTTTCTGTAAAGGGAACAAATATCTTATATAAGGCACCAAGTAACATTAATATAGTTTGTGCTTATTCCTGCCTTCATGTCTCGCGCCTCCTGTAAATGGCATTACCTGCATTTATATTATTATTCTTGAAGAAATTATTTAGTGATTTTACGTTTGCAAAACCGTATTTTTACTATAATTTAGAATAATTATATATTAAGACTGGCCTTTAATCGAATCTACGAAACAATGTACCCATTATGAATGAAACAACCTATACTATTGACTACCTGCATGCCGGTTTTACGGTTCCGTTTATCACAGACAGTGAGCGTGGTTATGCTTCAATAAATATTGATATGTATCGTGATGTTGAAGGGCTGGTACCAACCGGAAAGTTTTGTGTTTACATGCTCCATCCCTGGGCAGGATCTTCATATTTTAAAGTAGAAGAAAAAGAAAAAGACCACTGGGTGGCATTTAATGCACCAGCTTATGTTACAGATGAGACTATCAGGTGGATCGGCAGTAAAATAAAAGCTTATCATAAATAACGGCTTTTAGCAATCGACACTTCATAGGTTCAAACACTTGACTACTCTATTACAATTACCTATTTATTATAAAAATTCACCTGTTGTTTGCTGTTGCTATTACCTTCAGTTTATCCTTTACATAAAAGATATTTACTAATTGCATAACTGAAGTGATTGCTAATATCATTGAGGAAGTAAAATGTTTATATTACAATCAATGTCGTTGACTTAAGGATTACGTATGTATCAGGCATTCTTAGTGTCCCTTGTGGGATTTCCTTTGTGTTCCTTGTGGTTATAAAAGACTCTTAAAACATAGACCCTATTTAACCACAATGGGCACAAAGGAAATCCCACAAGGGACACTAACACCTTTAACTAAATTGTAATTCAAATAAGAATGAACACTACTAACTTCTTAACTCAACCACATTGATATTACAATTAAAATTATTTAATTCTGTAAGATTGTATAATAATGAAAAAGAGTATTTTTACTAAAAGTAATATCAAGATTTTAAAAATGAAAGATTTTGAATTTACGCAAATCACGGCTTTAAATTTTTTCCCTTGTACTTTACTGTTAATTTTTGTTGTAAGTTATTAAAACATGTTATTTAATTGCTTTCGGAAAAGCAAGCTCTTTTTAACAAACAATATCTATCACGTAATCATAAAGTAAAATATATAACCATGAGCTTTGTAAAAGAATTTAAAGAATTTGCTGTAAAAGGTAATGTTGTTGACCTGGCAGTAGCCGTTGTATTAGGTACGGCTTTTGGCAAAGTTGTTTCAGCTGTAACGGATAGTATTATTGCGCCTATCCTTGCTTTAGTAGTAGGTAAAGTTAGCGTAGCAGATGTAAAGCTCACCATTGTTAACACAGTGTTTCCGGTTGGACTTTTGTTACAGTCCATTGTCGACTTTTTTATAGTAGCATTGGTGTTATTTGGCATTATTAAAGCAATGAATACGATGAACCGCAAGAAAGAAACGGAAGCTGCAGAGGTGTCCTCGCCAAAGTTTACATTAACAGAACAATTACTGATGGATATAAGAGATAACTTCAATGATGGAACTTCTCAAAAGACAATTATTAAACCATAATCTCTTTTTATTAAATACAAGTTCTTTGATTATACTTTTATCTATTGGAATAATAGTAAGGATTGATACAGCTATTTTTGGCACGCAGTTTTTTGCAATACCACACCTTTTCCAAAATTCAATACACTGGTATTTTTAAAAACCATTTTGTTGCCTTTTTCTTCTACATCGCCATAGCCTTCTAGTAAATTACTGTCTTTTTTAAGATAAGCAACCTGCCTTACAGATTGTGTTCCTTCTGACCAAAATGTATAATCAGCAAAAAGGGTATCGCCCCTCATTTCACCTTGCAGTGTTCCTTTGTTTTTATCTTTTCCCATTATTTGATAGTTCATATTACCACTAACGAGGTTGTTTTTAATAGTAAGAGTCAGCACGATGCTGTCTTTGTTCTTTGTGTTGATATAACATTCAGATGTTTCGTTAGAGGCAATAATTTTTTCAGTTGCAACACTATCGGTAGTTACTTTACTATCAGTAGTAGTTCCTTCAGGATTATCATTGCAGGATAATAAAACTACAAAAGCGATAACTATAAATACTTTTTGTTTCATTTAATATGATTGAATAATTAAAAAGTGCTTTCTTAAAGGCAATTGATTATTTCGGTTGACCAACGGCAACACCTTGAAGTTTTGCTACCAGTATATTTCCGTTATTAAGTAATAACTGACTATTGATGATGCTCCATTTATTTACCTGGGCCAGCGCTATAAGAAACTGAGACTCATTTTGACCCTGGCATGCCATTTTAGTAGTAGCCAACGGAGAAAATTTAATTTTATTGACACCGGATAATTCAATTGTGCCAGTCAGGCGATTACAGCCGGTTGAACCCGATACGCTGTTTACTTTACCCGGATAAAATAATAGGTGCGCATTATTAGTACTGTCAGTAGTAACCTTCTCGCCATTTAGCTCGGCAAGATTCCATTTATATTGATAAAGCATTTCACTGCCACTATGAATGGGCTGAGTATTCATAATATGTGTATGATGACAACTATATACAATGCTTAGTACTGCAAAAAGCTTTATTGCATAAATATTTATTTTATAATCAAAATACATTGTAGTTGAATTAAGAAGTTTATGGTTGATTTTCTTCGTTCCGGTTAGGAACCACATGATAGTTGAAAACATTAATAGATATATTTTATTCAGGTTAGGAACATCCTGTAAGTTACTAACAGATGAAGTACATTTAAAGAGTACGCTTGAAGTATAATCATTTCTCTTTTAACACATGCTGTTCCTAACCGGAACAGCCCGTCATTTTAATATTTTCTACCAACATGTCATTCCTAACCTGAACGAAGGCAAGATGTAAAATCACAGAATTCAACGACAGTGAATCCTCATAATACAAACCTTAGTAGAAAATGATGGCATTAATAATTCAACCTTATTACCTTATCATCAATATAAATTTTAACTTACCATGCAACTTAATAGCTAACGTCACTACCAAATTACATGGTAAGTTGAAATTTATATTATTGATTATTTGCTACTATAATCCCGCGTTATCTACTTACTTAAACACATTTTTAATTTTATCCATTATTCCACCTGTGCTGCTAAACATTGCTTTTAAATCCTGATAGTCCACATCACCATCACCATCTTTATCAAGGCCTGATTTTACTTTAGCGAACATTGAGGTGATATTGAATTTAGAGGTTGCACCACCACTGAACTGATCAAACATCTCCTGCATATCAAACGACTTGTCTGTAGGATCATTTACTTTGGTAACTAACTGAGTTAATACGCCTGGTAAAAATGAGCTGGCTAAACCTGAGGCTTGTTGCGTATTCATACTAAATGAAGACGAAAAGCTATTTGTAAAATGTGTGGAAATTTCTTTAACAACAGGATTTGAAAGATTGGTTTCTCCACCTTTGAAAAAATTCATAACTGTACTTACACCTCCCCCGGATAAAACCGTTTTAATACCATCAAATATTGAGGTCCCGGCTAACTTTGCAGCTTCATCTCTACGTTCGGCAGGGATTGAAGGACTCTGTAAAAGTGAGGCGTTGTTACGAGCAAGGTCGATAAATTTTTGTAACATGATTATTGATTTTATAATGAAAAAATAAATACTTCCTTATCGAAATAAAAGTAAATACAATATACTAATTCAATAGGTTGTTAAAGAACTGAAAAATGATTTTACTATTAATGGTTTAAAACATCCTGCTATCATGGCAACTTACATCATCTAATTTGAAAAATGATTAAGAATATAAATAACTTTACAGCCTGGTCAGAAACAGTTAGATAATAAAACCGGAAAACATTTTATAAAAGTAATTTTAAATTCCTAACCATAAAATAATGAAAATTATTTTTTTGATATTTGTTTACATGAAATAACAAAATCCCTTTATATTTATGCTGGAACTACATTCATTACAAATAGAAACATAAACTAATAATTGTTATCAAAAATTCTGGTTTTCATGCTAACTTAGGCTTTCACTTTGATACCTGATTTTTACCTTAGTATATTATTAAAGTTTTATAGGATACTACATATCGTTATATAATTCGATTATTTACTTATTTTCTTAACTATAATTAACGTTGCATATGGAAACATCAGAAAAAATTTTGTCTGGTATAAGCGATCAGGAAAAAGGAGCCTACTTATCAGCGATTGCGTCAATTGCCACAGCTGATATGCAAGCCTCGGAATTGGAGATTGAACACCTGTCTCATCTTTGTGAAGCAGCAGATCTTTCAGTTCAACAGCAAGAACAAGTTTTGAATGTAGCTAAGGGTACCAGCGATGCAGACCTGGTTAGAAGCCTTGACATACTTAAAAGCAGTGAATTAAAATATTCGCTGGTAACTGATTTACTTGCATTCGCAAAATCTGATAATAACTATAGTGAAGCTGAACACCATAGCGTTCAAAAGATTGCCAACTATCTGGGCGTGGACCAAAAGCAATTTGGATTATTGGATGAGTTAGCTGAAAAAACTAATGCAAGCACTTCGGCACCTTCAGATGAACCTGGTTTTCTTTCGGCTTTTGGTTTAGGTGATAAACTTAAGCAATCAGGTATTAATAGTAGCAGTTTATTGAAAGGACTGATAACTATTGCTGCTCCTATGATACTTTCGAGAATGATGCGCAGGAATCAATCTTACTCTACTAATTCAAGGGGAGGATTAGGTGGATTGTTAGGCGGCGCTAGTATGGGTGGAGGTGGACTGTTTGGTGGGGGAGGTGGACTGTTTGGTGGTGGCGGCGGTGGCATAGGTTCGCTTATAGGCATGTTAAGCGGTGGCAGGGGTATGGGATCTACCGGCGGTTTATTGGGAAGAATTTTCCGTTAATATTAGTTATCAATAAGTTTTCACAGATAGGATCAGATTAAAGCGCCAGGGAATATTTTATAATCAAGATGGAAAATCATTTGAGGTAATACTTTTATTGCATTACCACTCCATCAGGGAAACGCTGAGACCTATAGTTGCCTGGCGGTGATTATAATCCTGCAAGGTTTCACCGTAACCTTCAGACATTTGAAGTTGTCCCTTGAAGTTTCCCCGAACAGGAAAAACCCAGTTGAATTGAGCACTGCCCCGGTTATTAATACCGGTTCTTAAAGTATGTGTTCCAATAAAAGAAAGCTGGTGCTTGCCTATATTTCGAATCACTACCAATTCACTTCTACCTGTGTAATCGAGAATAGCAGGATTCTCGTCTTCTTTGTCAGGTAACCGCATCCACGGTCGAAGGATAACCCCCCAGTATTTACGTTCCCAGGCTACATGAAAAATAATCCTGTTCCAGCTTCTCGATAATGGTAAAGAACGGCCGTTAGACTGATGATTAAATGTTACACCAACCATTCTTGTAATAAATCCTGCCATAGGGAGATGTGTGGCAAAATTAAGAATCACTTCCGGTTCATAATTAAGCTCCCGGAAAGGTCTGGACAAAGTTTCATTATACAACTGCCAATGCGCTTTTTGCGTATATGCCACCCAGATATCTCCATTACCTTTAATCAATCCTTGTACTACTTTGGTTTTAAAACTCAGCTGAAATTTGGCTTCATAATTATTATAATTAACCTTAAAAGGTAAACTGTACTGCGGATTTTCACTTGTTGGTTTTTTATTCGGATTGTTGGAATACCTGCCTGCAGTTACATATACCGGTTTATATGGAGTGATGACAAAGGTTCCTTTATTATTAACAGAATCCAGTTCCCATCGCTGGGAGAGTGATTGAAAAGTTCTTTCCCTGGTGAACAATGAGTTTGTTTGCGCTTCAATTGTTCCGAAGAAAAGAAAAAGGAAAATTATTGTTAGAAGGGTTATTTGCATTTATGAAATTTTTAGTGGGTATCCTTAGGTTAGATTAAATACTAGTATTAAGTTAAGCATGAAATTACTTATAAATTGCTATCAGCCGTCAGCGATCAGCAGTCAGGAGATCAATGCCTGATACGTTTCCTCCTGATGGCTGATAGTAAATGCGTCCATCTACTTTAACTTAATACTAATATAACGTGAGTTCGGCGGTTAATTACTTGGTAAATATTAGATTAAGGCTAAATTTTTTTGAAATAAAAAAGTTCAGAGCTAAATTGGATAAGCAAAAAA
>JAABUS010002788.1_pt1 | contig 31174 bp, 8 predicted proteins | sample 5560161 | NCBI WGS metagenome assembly JAABUS01 (sample SAMN10711885, study PRJNA513376) | rock metagenome | isolation source: Antarctica rocks | place: Antarctica: Victoria Land, Trio Nunatak nord | collected 2016-01-04
GACCGCCCGTGTCGGGTCCCGCTTGAAATCAAGCAGGAGAACAACCCGGGTCTCGTCGCCGCGGTTCCAGGCCTCGTGCTCGATGGTATCGTCAAAGACGAAGCACGATCCCGGCGTCCATTGCCGGATCTCGGTGCCAACCCGGATGGCGCAATCTCTCGCCGGCTTCAATCCGAGGTGGCAACGCAGAACCTCATTCGTGTAACCGTAATGCGGTCCAATGTAGGTGCCGGGCGCGAGAGACGAGAAGCCTGCTGTGATCATGCCGGGGATGGCTTCCAGCATTCGTGTAGTTTCCGGACAAAGCAGGCAATTGGCCTCGACTTTTTTCCCGATTTTGAAAAGCGGAAACACCGTCCAGTTGCCGTCATAGATGTTGGTTTCCGGCCATTTCATGAACGCATTCCGCGACAAGCCGTCCAGTTCATCCCGCACCGTTGTCCAATGGCCCATCAAATGCGGTAGCCCAGCGAACTCATTTGGAGAATGGAACATGATCATGCCTTTCCTGTTTGCCTGGACTTCAACGCCGCGGCGTCCGTTGCGCTTTGCTGGTTCACGCGCGTGGCGCAGCGCCAACGCAGGGTTTGCTCGATCACGCGCGCGATGTCAGGCGAAGCGGCTTCGAAGAAGAAATGGCCGCCTTGCAGAGTGTGACACTGAAAGCTGCCGCTTGTTAACTGCTGCCAAGCCATCATTGAGGAGGCGGGCACATCCTTGTCATCCTGACCGGCAAAGGCCGTGATGCTGGTGGTGATCATTGCGCCAGGCTGCGGGTTATAGCGCTCGATCAACGTGAAATCGGCGCGGAGCGTAGGCAAGATCAGGCCCATCAGTTCCTTGTTCTCGATAATCTCCGACGGCGTCCCGCCAAGCCTCTGCAACGCGTCTTTGAACGCGACATCATCGAGGCCGTGAAGCGGTGCGCGCCAACGCGGCTCGCCGGGCGCCGTCCGTGCTGACAGAAAAAGATGGTCCGGCGCGCTTCGCCCGCAGTCACGCAAACGGCATGTGAGCTCGAAGGCAATTGCAGCCCCCATGCTATGGCCGAGCAACGCAAACGGCGGATCAAAACGCGCCCCAAACTCCTCAAGCAGCATTTCCGTCAAACTGCTCATCGAATCGCAGGCAGGTTCGAACATTCTCGAACCGCGGCCAGGCAGTTCGATCGCCATGACATCCATGTCACGCAGCAGGCTCTGCAGGGTCCTGAAGATTTTCGCATTGCCGCCAGCGTAAGGAAAACAGGTCAAGCGCATGGCTTCACCTCCCCGAGGATGGTGTCGACGGCCAGGGTGGGCGCTGACGCGATGCGCTGAGCGGCACTCAGCGTCCGGGCGCTCGTCCGGTAACGATCGTCGCCGAGCATGGTCGCAATCGCTGAGGCGATCTCGGTCGTCGTCGGATCGTCTCCCAGACGGATCGCGACGCCAAGTTCGGCGAGATGGTGACAGAAAAGGTCCTGCTCGAACGTTTGCGGCAATCCGAGAATGGGTGTTGCCGTCCAGGCGGCCTCCCGGACGGCGCCCCCACCCACATGGCCGATGAAGAGATCCGCGCGCGCGAGCAGTTCGATCTGCGGTGCGGTGCCATTGGTGCACACGACGGTGCCGGCCGGCCAGTCGATGCCGCCCGCCTCCGCCATCGACGGGCTAGCAACCGCGACGAGCGCGGCATCGACCGACCGCATGGCCTCGGCAACCCGAGCGTAGAACGAGTGACCGGGATCATGCGCCGTTCCGAAACTCATGAACACCAAACGCCGTTCCCCGACGAGCGGCCAGTTGAAATCCTGGCGCATGTGCCGGATAGGCTGGCCGGACCCGCAGAACACGTAGTCGTCCGCAAACTCGTGGCCCTGCGGCTGAAGAGAGCGCGACAAATGGACGATGTTGACCGGCGCGGGATTGAGGACCGACCCGACTTTGTCGTCGGGCTGGCAGCCGTAACGATCTTGTATCAACCGCCAGCTTCGCTCGAAATGGGTGTCCAAGGAGTCAGTGCGGCCTGCGGCTTCGGCCCACCTGCGCGCGATCGGATCCTCGCTCAGCATCCTGCGCGACAAGGCGGCCGATGCGATGGAGGCGACGCGACGCACGCCGGCGATGTCGGCGGCAAGCCGGCCCCATAGACAGAGCGAGTCGTGCACCACGACGTCCGGCCGCTCGGATGCGATGGTTTCGAGAACGGAACCGGTCGCCTCCACCGCACTATGCGCAAGGATCGCGGGGAGTGCGGCGATCTGCCGGCCCCGCGGTCTGCCCGTCATTGAAAAGGGTTGCAGAGGAAGGAACCGGGCGCCGCACGCTTCGAGTTCTGCTCGATGCTCTTCGACCTCGAGATAGACGACCTGCGCCTCGGCTCGCGAGAGATGATGCACGAGGTTGAACGTCGGCGCCACATGGCCGATGGATGACACGTTGACAAATAGAACCTTCATGGACGGCCGTCCGGCCCGGCGGATCGATGGCGTTTCCCTCCGGCGAACGCTGCGCCGATCTCAGACAGCATTGAATCGGCCAAGCCTTGCACATGCGGCGGCTTGACGATGCTCAGGTGATCGCCCGTCGTCCTGTGGACCACAAGCCCATGGGACGCAAACGGCGACCATCCAAGGTCTGGCCCGGTTCCGGGCGGGTGCGTGGCTCCCGCGCTGCGCCAGACCGCAACCGGGCACGGCACCGGCCCGGGAACCAGAAGGCGGTCGGCGGCCAGATTGGCCCTATAGACGGCGATCATCCGGGCGATACGTGCTTGCGGAAAGTCCGCGGGCACCAGGCCCGTCGCGCGCAAGCGATCAGCAAACACCGCGAGCTGTGCCCCGGGGTCGAGCGGCGCCAGGACTTCAGCCGTGATGCCCACATCGCGCTCCGTCGAGAGCGCGAGAGCGTGCGACATGTACGCCAGCAGTCCTGCTTGATCGGTGGGCACTTGCGCCAGAAACGTCGCGTCGCTGCCCGGCGACGCATCCAGCACGACGAGGAGGAGCGGCAGCCCACCGCGTTGGTCGAGCGCCCGCGCGAGCGCCGCCGCCACCGGCGCGCCCCACGAGTAGCCGACGAGCACGAAGCGGTCGCATGGCCTCGCGTCAATCAGCGCGCGCGCATAGGACTCAGCCATCGTCTCCACATCGCGGAGATTGCCGTCGGCGAGGTCTCGCCCGGTTGCCTGCAGGCCGATTACGCGATAGCTGCGGCCAAGCAGGGTTGCAAGGGTAGCGGTGGCCGTCACGAGCCCGGAGATTTCATGGAGCATGACTACGGTCATGTCGCCGGCATCCTCCGGTTCTGGGAAAAAAACGAGCGTGTCGTCCGTGGACAGGCCTGGTGTCGTCTCCGGATGTCCGGATTTCGCCTGGTCGGCGTCGATCAGCGCCGCGAGCGATGCCACCCCGGGATGAGTGAAGAAGGCGGAAAGCGGGAGATCCTGTCCGAATTCCCGCGCGATCTGCGCCATCAAGCGAACCGCTCTGAGCGAGTCGCCGCCGAGCTCGAAGAAACTCGTCTCCATTGAGCCGACGGGCCGCTTGAGAGTGTTCTCCCACAGCCGCATCAGGGTCGCTTCCGATGCCGTCCTCGGCGCGCTGCGCGCGGCCGGCGCCTGTGGAGGATCGATGACAGGAAGCGCGTTCCGGTCGAGCTTGCCGTTGGCGTTCAACGGCAGGACGTCGATCACGACGAACACCGACGGAATCATGGGCCCTGGAAGGCGCGCGGCGGCGTGCGTTCGAAGCTGTGCCTGAAGCGTCTCCTCATCAAACGCTTTGCCGGACGGCGCGGCGACGATGAAGGCGAGCAATTCCTGTCCGTCCTCGCGGTCCACCACGCACGCAGCCGCTTGCAGCACGGCCGGATGCGACGCGAGGCAGACCTCGATTTCGCCGAGTTCGATGCGGTTACCACGCAACTTCACCTGACCATCGCGTCGGGTCAGGAACTCGAGCCTGCCGTCACGGCGCCAGCGCACCATGTCGCCGGTCCGATAGAGCCGCTCGCCCGCTATCAGCGGGTCTGGCACAAAGCGGGCAGCGGTCAGTCCCGGCCGGCCGACATAGCCGCGCGCAACGCCCGTGCCCCCGATGAACAGCTCTCCCTCGACGCCCACTGGCACCAGCAGGCCGTGGCCGTCCAGGACCAGCAGCCGGGTGCCGGCGATCGGCCGGCCGATCGGCACCTTGTCCCCGGCGAGCACAGTCTCGTCGACAACCTGCATGCTGGCCCAAACCGTCGTCTCCGTCGGGCCATACTCGTTCGTGAGCAGAGTCGTCGGCATCCGTGCCCGATGCCCCGCGACGACATCGGCGGCCAGCGTCTCGCCAGCGAGCACGACAACCTGCAGCGAAGCCAGGCACTCGCCGCTCAGGTCGAGCGCAAGCTTGTAGAGGGAGGGAATGCCAAGCCATCCGGCGATACGCTGATGTTGCACGAGGGCTGCCAGCCGGCGAGGATCACGGGCGGACTGTGGGTCTGGAATGTGGACCGTCCCGCCGCTGGCCAGCATCCAGAACAACGTCGCGATCGAGCTGTCGAACGCGAGCGACGGGACAAGCAGCATGCTCGGCAGTGGCGGATAGGCCCCAAGGCGGGCAGAGGTGGAGGCGCTCAGGTTGGCATGGCTGACCGCAACACCCTTCGGCCGGCCGGTCGAGCCGGATGTGAACATCACGTAGGCGAGGTGGCCGCGCAGGGCCGCGCAGGGCGCGGCTGTTGCGGGACGGGCCGCGATCTGCGGGCCATCGGTATTGAGCAGGATCATGCGGCAGGATGTCTTCGGCACTCTCTCTCGGAGCACCTCCGTGGTCACAATCAGGGCTGGAGGCGCCTCCGCGAAGATGAGCGCTATGCGATCCACCGGTTGGTCGAGATCGACCGGAAGGTAGGCGCCACCTGCCTTCAGCACGGCGAGGACCGTCACAACCGCCTCCACCGAACGGGCCAGCGCGACCGCGACGAGCGTCTCCGCACCGACGCCGGCTGCTTGCAGGTGGTGGGCAAGCCGGTTTGCCGCCGCCTCCATTTCGCCGTAGGTGAGTGAGGCCTGGGCATCGATGAGTGCGGGGCGGTTCCTGATCCAGGATGCTCGCTCAGCGATCATGTCATGGACCAGGTTTCCCGCGTCGACGGCCGGGTCACGGCATGACAGGGCGAGGATCTGCTGTCGTTGGTTGACCTTGAGCGACTCGGTCTCGACGAGAGGGCAATCGGGCGCCTCGGCTATGCCGGCCAGAAGCTTGTCTAACTGTCCGGCAAGGGATCGTATTGTCTCCTCGTCGAACAGGTCGGTGTCGTAATGAAATATCAGCTGCAGGGTTCCGTCCGCTGCGTTTTCCTGCACGAACAGCGACAACTCGAATTGCACCGCGACGTGCGTGTCGCTGAATGCCGATATGGACAATCCCGGCAGCGTCAGTTCTCCTTGCGGCATGTTCTGCAGCGCGAGCATGACCTGGAAAACCGGTGAGCGGTCCAGCGAGCGCGGCCGGCGCAGGGCCGACACGATCGCCTCGAATGGAACGTCCTGCAGCTCGAAGGCATCGAGCACGACCGTCCTGATCCGGGCCACCAGCGCGCGTGCGGTCGGATCGCCCGAGACGTCGCACCTGAGCGGCAGGGTGTTGAGGAAGCAGCCCACCACCCCTTCCATCTCGCGCCCCGGCCGCTGCGCGATTGCGCTTCCGATGACCAAGTCGTCCTGGCCCGCGTGCCGCGAGAGCAGCTGGGCGAACCCGGCCAGGAGCACCATGAACAAGGTGGTCCCGGTCTCGCTGGCAAGCGAGCGCAAGGCTGCTGTTTGCGCCGCACCAAGCGTGCCGACGACAGTCGCGCCGATGTGGCGCCGAGGCCCAACGCGGGGCCGATCCGTCGGCAGCGCCAGGATGTCCGGAGCGCCGGCAAGCCGCTCCGTCCAGCGGTGCAGAAGCATGTCCCGCCGCTCGGCCGAGAGAGTCCTGCGCTGCCCGATCGCGTAGGCAAGATAAGTGCCGGGGAGCGGCGGAAGCGTCGGGGTGCGTTTCTCAACCAGCGCCCGATAGATCTCGGCGAATTCCTGAACGATGATTCCGAGCGACCAGCCGTCGCAGATGATGTGATGCAGGCACAGGAGCAGCAGCGTCTCTTCTTCGCGCACGCGCAGCAGGCCGAGCCGGACCGGCGGCGCCTTAGCGAGATCGAAGCGCTCGGCTGCGAAAGCGCGCGCGACGGCGCTCACCGCGTCCTCGCCGTGATTGTCCTCGTGCAACGTGAGCTCTCGCAGCGGCAGGTCCGTCCGGTCTTGCACATGCTGCAACGGCTCGTCGTCGATGACGGGAAAGATGGTGCGCAAGCTAGCGTGGCGCGCGACGATCATCTCCATCACCTTGCGGACTGCATCGAGGTCGAGGCGCCCGCACAGGCGCAGCGCCGAAGCGACGTTGTAGAGCGACCCATTGGACCCTGCCATCCGGTCCAGGAACCAGAAGCGCTGCTGCGCAAAGGAGAGCGGACCGGTCCGCTCCGAAACGGGCATCGTAGCCTCGGGGGAAGCCGCGCCCGGTTCGCTTTTCGCAAGCGCCGTGATGGCGGCGGACAGCGCGGCAACCGTCGGCCCGTCGAACAAGGCTCTGATCTTCAGCTTCAATGCCAGGTCGGCACGCAGGCGCGCCACCACCCTGGCGGCTCCAAGCGAGTGGCCGCCGAGCTCGAAGAAATCAGAATGCCGACCGATTGCGCCCACGCCGAGTACCTCGCCGAAGACGCGCGCGACCGTCTGCTCGGTCGGCGACATGGCCTCATCGTCAATGGCTTGAACGCGGTGCGCCTGGCCGGGCGCTGGCAGTGCGCCCCGATCGAGGTCACCGTTCGCCGTCAGCGGGAGGCGGTCGAGCAACTGGACCTGCGACGGCACCATGTGCGCCGGCAGGCGATCCCGCAGGTATTGCCGGATGGCATCCGGATCGGCGCCAGCGGTCGCAGTTGCCCGGACCACCGCATAGGCTGCAAACCGCCCGGTCCCGCCGGTCTCCGTGACCGTGACGGCCGCGTCGGCCACGACGGGAGATGCAAGCAGAGCGGCCTCGATCTCGCCCATCTGCCGGCTGAGGCCGGCTTTCTCCGCCGGACGGCTCACGTGGCCCCTGTATTCGAGGCACCCCTTGGCATTGATCCGTGCGAGATCGCCGGTGCGACACCAGGCCTCGCCCTGGGCACCGGTGAAGAACTGTGCCGCCGTCAGCGAGGGCTGGTGGAAATAGGAGCGTGCGACCCCGGGACCGCCAATGGTGATCTCGCCGACCATGCCAGGCGGCACCGGACGCCCATGGGCATCGACGAGACGGATCGCCATGCCGGTGAAGGGCTCGCCGATGAGGCTGGAACCGCGCCGACGCACGTCGGCCAGGTGAATTCGGCGACAGGCGGCGTGAATGGTCGCTTCGGTCACGCCATAGACGCTGAACAGCGCCGGGGACTCGTCGCCGTGACGGTCGATCCAGGGCTGCAGGCAGGCGAGTTCCAGATCCTGGCCTTTGAGGATCACGAGCCGCAGGGAAAGGTCCGCCTCCCTGCCGTTCCGCTCTTCTTCGACCATCAGCCGGCGGAATGCTGCCGGCGCCTGGTTCAGCACCGTGACGCGCTCGTCGCACAGCAGCGCATAGAGATGGTGCTCCTCCTGCCGAATGTCCTCCGGCACGATGACGAGTGTCCCTCCATGCACGAGCGCGCCCCAGATTTCCCAGACCGAGGCGTCGAACGCGCATGAGTGCACCGTCGTCCAAACGTCGGTGGGACCGAACCCGAACCTGCCTTTCGACGCCGTGAAGAGCCGCGCCAGGTTGCCGGCCGTCACGCACACGCCCTTCGGACGAGCCGCCGGGCCAGCGGTGAAGATGATCGCGGCGATCGAGTCGGGATGCGTTGCCGGCAGGGACACGCCGCATGGCGTCGCAGCGTCCTCGTCGATCATCAGGACCCGCGTCCCGTGATCGGGCAGTGCTGCGGCGACGTCGGACGACGTCAGGATCAGTTCCGGTCGTGCGTCCTCCAGCATCACGCGCAAGTGCGCCTCGCTGGACGTCGGATCGAGAGGAACGTACGTCGCCCCTCCACGCAGTACAGCCGCCATGGCGATAATCATGTCAAAGCCAGGACGAAACCAGAGTGCGACACGGTCGCCCGCAGCGATGCCCGACGAGAGCAGGCGTCCAGCCACGACATCGGCGCGCGCATCCAACTCGCCGTAGCTCAGTTCGGCGCCGCAATGGCGAAGCGCCGCCGCCGCTGGCCGGAGGCGGGCATGGGCGCGCAAGCGTTCCGTCACGGGCTCGAAGCTGTCACAAGCCGGCGCCACGGCGCAGGGCGGCTCCGGCCATCCCTCCGGGTCCAGGTCGACCAGCGACAGCGGCAACTCGGGATCGCGAGTGGCGGAGGCCAGCAGCATGGCGAATTGCGATGCCATCCGCTCGATGGAGACCTGCTCGAAGAGCCCGGCGTTGAACGAAAAGGCAGCGGCCAATTCGTCACGCTCGCGCCCGATGAAGAGCTCGAGGTCGAAACGGGCGGCTTCCTGCGACAGGATCGGCTCGAACGCGAGATCGCCCAAGCGGACTTCGCTGACCGGCACCTCATCCAGCAGCGTCAAGGCGACCTGGAACAGAGGATTGCGTCCGTCGTCGCGTCCGGCGCCGAGCGCCTCGACGAGCCTGTCGATGGGCAGCATCGCATGGCTGATGGCGTCCCGCGTGACCCGCGCCTGCTGACGGGTGAGCGCGCGTAGGCTTGGGTCGGCGGAAAGCGTCCCGCGCAGGACGAACATGTTGGCGAAGAAGCCGATCATACCCTCGGTCTCGACGCGATTGCGGCCGGAAACGGAGGAGCCGATCGCGATGTCGTCCTGACGGCTATAACGTGCGAGCAGCGAGATCAACGACGCGGCCAGCACCGCGAACAGCGTGGTTCGCTCGCTCGCCGCGAGACTGTCGATCAGCGACGTCGTCGCGGCGTCGATCCGGAACTCGACCGTGGCCCCGTGATCATGCGGCCGGCGCGATGACGGCGCGTCGAATGGCAGATCGAGAGTTGGCAATCCGGCAAGCTGCGTCCGCCAGAAATCGAAATGCTCCGCCCACTCGTTTGGTACCTGCCTTTGCCACGCGGCGAAGTCGCCGTATTGGACGCGTAGCGGCTTGAGCGGCGAAGGGCAGCCCCGGCAGCGCGCATCATAGATGGCGATCAACTCACCGAACAGGATCGCGATCGAGGTCGCATCGCCGAAGATGTGGTGCAAGCTTACCAGAATCGCATGCTCACGCGGCGCAAGGCGCAGCAGTCGAAAGCGGAACGGCGCTCCTGCCTCGAGATCGAAGGGCGCGCGGAACAGCGCACGCGCGGCGTCGCGCAGCCGGGCATCGGAAGCGGAAATGCCGCGGTCCGACCAGTCGTCGCAGCGGATGCTCGCAGCCTCAACCCCGCACACGACCTGTTCGGCAACCCCGTCGCGAACGTGGATCGCGGTCCGCAGGCATTCATGCCGCGCGATGAGATCGACGACGCTGTCGAGCAGGGTGGGCGCATCGAGCGGACCGGAGACACGGAAGGCGCTCCCGATCGTGTAGGCGCCCTCGTCATTGCCGAGCTCGTGCAGGAACAACAGCCGCTGCTGCGGAAACGACAAGGGAATGGCGGTATTCGGCTTTCGGCGCGGGATCGTGCCGCCGGCTGTGGCGTCTCCGGAACCGAGTTCGTCCAGCAGATCGAGATCGAGATCGATGTCGCGGGTCATAGGGTTCCTCGTATCAGCATGCCCGGCGCGACAGGATCGCCCGGTGTCTGCGCATTCGGGACGATGCCGTCGATATGTCCCTCCGCGAGACGGACATGATGATCGGCAACGTCGAAATACTGGTCGTCGTGCGTCACCGCGACGATTGTCCGCCCAGCTGCGCGTAGCCGGGGCAACTCCTCACGATAGAACCAGCGTCGAAACTCCGGGTCCTGGTCCGCCGCCCATTCGTCGAACACCAGGACTGGGCGGTTCTCGAGAAGAACCATCAGCAAGGCCAGACGCTTACGCTGACCTGTCGAAAGGCCGCCGGCCACGAAGCGGCCGCCCTCGTAGCGGGCCTTGCCCGTCAGCCCGAGCGTCGCGAGTCTCCGGCCAACCCTGTACCGGTCCGGAAGGCGATCCAGACCGTACAGCTCCGGGAAAAGATGATAGTCCGACAATACAGTTGCGAACATCTCTCGGTAGGCCGCAATCTGCTCATCCTGGACGACCTTTCCGTTCAGCAGAAGTTCACCGGCATCGGGCTGATAGAGCGCGGTGAAAAGCTTCAGGAACGTCGACTTCCCCGAACCGTTCGCACCGGTGACGAAGACGATGTCGCCGCGGCGTATTGTGGTCGAGATCGGACCGACCTTGAAGCTTTTCTCAGCATTGTCTCCGTAATCAAAAATCACATCTCTGAGCTCTATCGTGTCGAACTCGACTGGCGCCTTTTGGATGCTCGGCGGGGACGCGCCCCAGCTGGTATCTGCCAAGCGTGCCTGCAACTCGACGAGGCGGGACGCCGCCGTGTCCGCTTGCGCGTAGATGGGCAGGACCGAGATGATGTTCATCACCGGCCCGTTCATGAAAAGAATGGCCGCCACCATCTGCACGATCACCGCCGACGGTAAGCGCGTCAGGGCCGGCACGGCGAATGCGACCAGGGCGATCGCGACGTAGAAGACGAACTGTGCCAGGACGACGCTTCTGGCGGCACGCGCCTGGGTGACGCCCTTGAGGTGGCTGGCCCGCTCCGATTGCGCGACCACCTCGTCGCGAAGCGAGTCGCGTCGGGCCGTACTCAGCCGGATTTCCTTCGCGCCGTCCACCGCATGTTTGGTCAACTCGGTGACGTTGTCTTCGGCGTCCAGCGTCTCCCTGATCTTCGCCGTCAGGCGATGTGCGCCGGTGACGTGCAGCAGCAGGCCGACAGCGAGCGTCGCGACGCACAGCAGCAGCGTCAGCGGCGACAGCAGCGCGAGATAGGCGATGATGAACGCCAGAAGCAGGCAGGCCTGAGCGGCGTTGACGAGCGCGATCGCCGAACTGGAAATCAATCGCGTCTCTTTGTCGATCCGCGTCAGCACCGTCGTCTGGCCAAGCTGCTCCAGCACCCTGAGGTCTGCCTTCAGCACCAGGTCGATGATGTTGCAGCGCAATCTGTGCAGCAGCAACTCGACGCTGTGCGCCATGAGCTGCAGCGCGTAGCGCTGCGCGGCGACGTAGCAGAGAACCGATAGGAGGAAGGCGCCGATCATGAGGGCGGGAGGCGTCTCGCTCCTGCCAGCCGCCGCGCGCGACAGGATCGCAAGCGTTGCAGCACCCATGATCGCCGCCACCGCGGCACCAGCGACGACTTTCCCGAATGACCAGCCGAGATGGTCGCGAAGAAGACGGATGAGCGCCATCGGAAGCCGGCCTAAAGGTTCTGTGCCATGAAGCGCCGCAAGCTGAGCGGGCGCATATCAGTCCAGACCTCGTCGATGTAGGCCACGCATTCGTCCTCGGTGCCGGTCGTTCCAACCTCCCGCCACCCATCGGGGACAGGGCGGTAGGTTGGCCAAATCGAGTATTGCTCCTCGTGATTGATCACGACCGTGTAGGTCACATTGCCTTTGGTTTCGGACATCGTCGTTGTCTCCTTGATGGTCTGTGTCACTGCAGCGGAGTGGGCGGGTTAGAAGGCGGCTCCACCATCGATGGAGAGGACCCGGCCGACAAATGCGTCGCATTCGATGATGAAGCGCAGGCCGAGCCAGATTTCCTCGGTTCGGATCATGCGGCCGAGCGGCATGTCGGCGATGAGGCGTTCGCGGACCTCGACGGCGAGCCTGGCCGACATCGGCGTGTCGGTCACCCCCGGAGCAAGGCCTGCCACACGAACTCCATGCGGCGCGAGCTCGAGTGACCAGGTGCGTGTGAGTGCGTCCAACCCCGCCTTGGCCGCAGCATAGTTCGACTGCCCGGCATTCCCGGCGCTGCTGATCGACGAGATGTTGACGATCAGTCCACCCTCTCTCCCGGCTTCGAGACGATGAGCCACGAACTCGCGGGCCAGCAGAAAGGGAGCTGTAAGATTGGTCGCGATGACGGCGCTCCACTGCGCCGTCGGCATCTTGCGCGCATACCCGCTTGACTCGAGCGTGGCCAGATAGCCGTCCCGAAGGATCGCCGCGTTGTTCACCAGGATGTCCGGCAGGCTGTCCCGTGCCGCAAGATCTCGCAGAAGCGCCGTGACCGCGCGTTCCTGCGTGATGTCGAACGCCTCCGTCGACAGATTCGGCGTTGCCGCCCCGCTCGCGAGTCTTTCCAGCCCCTCGATGTCGTGATCGATCGCGATCACGCGCGCGCCTGCAGAGGCTAGCGCAGTTGCGAAACGCGCGCCCATCCCACTTGCAGCACCGGTCACCAGGGCAGTCGCTTCTTCAATCCGCATGGGTGTCCTCATGTGTCGGTGACGAGTCGAGACGTTCGGTGCGGGCGCGCCGAAGCTCGTCCCGCTCCGCCTCCGTCATTCCCCGCAGCCGGAGATAGGCGCGCGCTTTCGATGCGGCCTGGCCGCTTGGCGCGCCGAGGCTCTCCACGAGCGCTGCCATCAGTGCAGGCGTTTGGCTTGTGAGCATCTCGCCAAGCGGTGGTTCCACGCCGAAGATCCGGATGATCCTCGCATGGACACGGGTGAGCAGCAGCGAGTTGCCGCCATGGGCAAAGAAGTCGCTGTCCGGATGGATGTTCGCGCTCCCCAGCAGATCCGACCACAACGCACAGACCGCCTCCTCCACGGTGCCCCGGGTGGAGCGGCGAGCAACGTCGCTTGGTGGCACGGCACCCCGATCCTGGAGCGCTCTCCGGTCGAGTTTTCCACTGGCCGTGCGCGGCAATGCCTCGATCGGGAACACTCGCCGCGGCATCATGTAGCGAGGCAGGGTGCCGGAAAGCGTCCCGAGGACGGACGCCTCGTCCGGTGTCGGCCCAGCCTGGTCGGCGACGAGGTGCGCTGCAAGGCCGGACGGCTGTCCGTCCGCGCTGCGCATCACCGAGACCGCAGCATCGGCGACGCCTGGGACATGTCGAAGCGCGTGTTCGACATCGCCGAGTTCGATCCGCCACCCGCTGATCTTGATCTGATCGTCGGTGCGACCGAGCAGGCGGATCTCCCCATTGCGGCACCGGATCGCGAGATCGCCTGTCGCGTAGAGCCTCGCTCCCGGCTCAGCAGAGAACGGGTCGGGGCGAAAACTTCGCGCAGTGCGGCCCGGCGCGCGCAGGTAGCCGCGAGCGAGACCGGCGCCGCCGATCATCAACTCGCCCGCTATGCCGGGCGGCACGGCATGCCCACAGGGATCGACGACGTGCAGCTGCGTGTCGCGGACCGGTCCGCCGATATGCCCGCATGTCTCGGGTTCGCCCACATGCCGAGCCGCCGACCAGATCGTCGTCTCGGTCGGACCGTAGACGTTCACAACGTCCACCCCGCGCGCGAGCAGTCCGCCGGCTACGTCGCGCGGCAGCATCTCGCCTCCGCACCAAGCCCTGAACCCGGGCCGTGGCTGCCACCCGGCCGCAATCAGCAGGCGCCAGGTCGCCGGCGTCGCCTGAAGGACTGTCACACAATGCCGCTCGATCTCCTCCATCAGCGCGATGCCGCTTGCGGCTGTTTCAGACGAGGCGATCACAAGCGTCGCCCCGGTCACCAACGGCAGGAAGAATTCGAGCGCGGCGATATCGAACGAGACGGTCGTCACGCTCAGGAGCACGTCCTTGCCGGTCATCGGGAACCGGCCGGTGAAATCGGCCAGCACGTTCGCCAGCGCACCATGCCGCACCTCCACGCCTTTCGGTCGGCCCGTGCTGCCGGAGGTGAAGATGGTGTAGGCGAGGTCTTCGCCGTGGGGTCGCGGAAGTCCGCCACCATCGTGATCGGAGCCGGCGGTGGGTGCGATCCGGGGAAGGCCCGGCGGCGTCGCGATGGCGCTGCCCGGCGGCATGACGATCGCGACCGGCATCGCGTCCTCGAGCATCATGGCGCGCCGTTCGTCCGGGAGTGTCGGATCGATCGGCAAATAGGCAGCGCCTGACATCATGACGCCCAGCAGACCGGCGATCAGGTCGACGCCGCGCGGCAGGCAAACGGCAACGACCGTGCCCGTCCCCGCGCCGCACGTCCGCAAGTGCGCTGCCAGCGCGCCAGCCTGTCTCAACAGGTCCGTCCGACTGCTCGTCCGATCGGGCCCGACGATCTTCGGCGCAGCGTCCCCCATGCAGGCCCGGTCCAGCATCGCCACCAGGGTGTCGGCTTCGCGCGGCCCCGCGTCCGGACGGTCCGGCGGACCGAGAGCGAGGGCACCGATCGCGCCGACGTCCGCGCCGGCCAGGCCGGCGATGATGGTCTCGAGTGCGTCGAGGATCGTCTCGGCGCGCGCCGCCGGAAAACGGTGCTCGTCATGGAGCCCGGTGAGGACGATGCCGTCCGGATGCGGCTCGACGTAAAGCGTCAGGGGATAGTTCGACGCCTCGCGCATGTCGATGGCGGTGACCTGCAATCCGTCCGGACCGGTGCTGGCGAGGCTATCGACCGGATAGTTTTCGTAGATGTAGACCGTTTCGAACAGAGGTTGTTGCGCAGATGCGCCGCTCCATGCCTGGATGTCGGCAAGGTTCGTGTGCGTGTGATCGGCAATCGCGTTTTGCACGGCGAACAGGCCGCGCAGGAAGTCGCCTGGCGTCAGATGCGGCGCGCAATCCACGCGGATGGGAAGCGTGGATATCATCAGGCCCACCATCCGTTCCACGTCGGCGACGTGCTCGGTCCGTCCGGAAAGGGTGACGCCGAAGGCGACATCGTCCGTCCGGGCGATGCGCGACAGGAGCAGCGCGTAAGCGCCCTGGATCACAGTGCTGACGGTCACATGCTCCCGTGCAGCCAGGACACCGATGCCGCCCGAGAGCGAAGGATCGATGCGCCGGCGTGTTCGCCGTGGCTGCGGCGAGCGGGCGGGCGGATCGAAGCCGAGATCAAGCGGCTCATGGCTTCGACCGAGAAGCCCGGTCCAGAAATCCTCGCTTTGTTTGCGCGGACGTGTGCGGCGGTGGAGAGCGGACATGAAGCCCGCGAAGGATGGTGGCGGAGGCAAGACTGGCTGAGCACCGCGCAGAAGCGCTGCGTAGCAGGTCGCAACTTCGGAGAACACGATGGCCATCGACCAGCCGTCGAGCAACGTGTGATGGTGCGTCCACACCAGCCGGGAGCGAGTGCCGCTGGACCGCAGCATCGTGAGCCGCATCAGGGGAGGCTGTTCGAGATCGAAGCCTCTCGCACGGTCCTCGTCCAGAAAGCGTTCGAGCGCCTCGTCCGTCCCGTCGGTCCCGGGGATCTCGCGGACAGTCCACTCGATCGGACGCGGGTGATGGACCAGTTGGACCGGCCGACCCGTCTCGCAATGGGTGAAACCCACATGAAGCGCATCGTGCCGCGCGTAGGTCAGCGACCATGCTTCAGCAAGCAACGCCTCATCGCATGGGCCCTCGATGGTTGCCACGATCTGCTCGAGGTAAAGGCCCGCAGCCCGTCCCGCGGCGCGGGAATGAAACAGCATTCCCTCCTGCATGGCTGTCGGACTCCAGATGTCTGCGATCTGAGCGCCGCCCAGGGCCTTCGCCACGAAGTCGTCGTCGAGCGTGACGAGCGGAAAGTCGCTGGCGAGTGCGGCATCGTCCGGCTCCTCGGCCGCCAGCAGCCCTGCCAACTCTGCCATCGCCCGATCGGCCATCGCCTGGACAGCCGCCTCGCCAGGACAGTTCGCGTCGAACATCCACCGGACGAGCAATCGGCCGTCCACGACCAAAGCGACGATCTCGAGGGCATGCGGTCGGCGATTGCTCCCCGCCTCCGTGGCGCCGACCGGTTCGGGGGCGACTCCGACGCCGGCCGCGGCGTCGAGCGCGCCCTCGGTTTGTCCCAGGTAGTTGAACGAGATGTCGGGAAGCAGGAACGACGACGGTGACCCAGGCCCTTCGTCCTGCGCAAGCCGGCCGAAGCCGCGCCCCACGTTCGGAACTGTCCGCATCGCCTTCTTCACCGTGCGAAGCCGGCGAACCGGCCACGGCACATCGAGGTCCGTGATCAACAACGGATAAAGGGTGGTGAACCAGCCGACCGACCGGGCGATCGCCGCGTCCTCGTCGCCGACACGTCCATGGTGCTCGACGGTCATGCCAACCGAGTGACCGCCAGTCGATTGGAGGATCGCGGTGGCGACGGCAGCGACCATGATTTCCTGCGCGCTCGCCCGGAGCCTCGATGCGCCATTGCGCAGCAGAGCAACCGTAGAGAATGCATCCAGTGACCGTTCGATGGTCCGCATGTCGCGGTAGAGCGGAAGCGCCGAGCCGGCGGGGCGGAGCCGGCCAGCCTCCAACGCACGCGGCACGATGCCGCGCCAGTAATCGGCCTCGTCGCCGGAAATCGGCGGCGTGGCCGCAATCGAGCGAGCCCAGCCGGCGAAGCCGATCTCGGGCCGCTCGATGTCGGTGCCGCCGAAAGCGGCCACGAGGTCCGCCATCAAGACACGCCAGGACACGCCGTCGACGATCAGATGATGCATGACCAGGAGCAGCCTGTTCGAACCGTCCGCCAGCCCATGGATATGGACGGCCCGGAGCAGCGGTGCGCTCGCGAGATCGAGGTTCTCCTGTGCAGCGCTCGCGATCCAGCGGAGCGCATCATGCTCGCCTCCGTCCGACACCGACTGGAACCAGCGCTCGGCGTCGGCGACCGTTGGCGTGAGTTCCTGCACGACTCCGGAGCGCCCGATCTCGAAACGCAAGCGGAATGCCTCGTGCGCCCCGAGGATCTGGCACATGGCAGCTTCGACGATATCCGCCTTCAATCCCGGAATGCGCAAGAGAAATGCTTGGTTCCAATGAGCGGGCACAGGCTGCTCAAGCGAGAAGAACCATGCCTGGGCGGGCGTGAGCGGCACCGGGCCAGCCGGCGCAGGCGGCGCCTCCTTGACGTCCCTGCGTCCCGCGACGCTCGCCAACGCTGCGATCGTCGGGTGCTCGAAGACGTCCCGCGGAGACAGCAGCAATCCGTGTCGACGGGCGCGCGAGGTGATCTGCAGCCCGATGATCGAGTCGCCGCCAAGCTCGAAGAAGTCGTCGTCGACCCCGATCGTGCCGTCGCCAGGGAGCAGCTCGCGCCAGATTCCGGCAAGGATCTGTTGCGCCGGCGTCATAGGCTCGCGGTGCGGCAGCCTGGCAACCCGCTCGCCAAAATCAGGGAAGCCACCCCTGTCGGTCTTGCCGTTCGCCAGAAGCGGCCACTCGTCGATCTCGTGAACCGCGCCGGGCAGCAGCGAGACCGGCAGCATGTCACGCAGGAACGCGCGATAGTCCGTCGTGCCGCCCCGATATGCGCGCTGACGCTCCACGAACGCCACCAGGCGCGTGGCGCCGTCCCTCCCGTCGCACGCGATCACGGCGCACCGGCGCACCGCGGGGTGCGTCAAGAGCAGGCTTTCGACTTCGCCAAGCTCCACCCGCCAACCGCGCAGCTTCACCTGGTTGTCGGCGCGTCCGATGAAGAGGAGGCGTCCGTCGGGGAGATGGCGTGCGCGGTCGCCCGTCCGATACAGGCGGGCGCCGGGCAGACCCGTCAGATGATCTGGACGAAAGCGGCGAGCCGTCTCACCCGGCCGGTCCTGGTAGCCGCGCCCGACGGCCGCGCCGCCGATCCAGATCTCCCCCGATACGCCCGGCGCAACCGGCCGGAGCCGATCGTCAAGGACGAATGCGAACGTGTTGTCGACGGCCTGACCCAGTGACGGCTCGGCCGACGCCGGCTCGATCACGGCGCTCGTCGCGTCGATGGTCGTCTCTGCCGGGCCATACAGGTTGATGAGGCGCGCCGGCAACGTTCGAAGGAACCGCTGCGCGGTGGCGGCACGCAAGGCCTCGCCGCCCACAAACACGCGCGACAAGGTTCCGAGCTTCGCGACCGCGCTCTCGTCGTCGAGCAGGGTGTCGAGGAGGCTTGGCACGATCTGCAGGACGGTTGCTTTCGACTGTGCAACCGCATCGCACAGCGCGTCCGTCTCGCGAGACGCTCGCGCCGGCGCGAGCGACAGGACCGCCCCCTCGGTGAGCGGCGCCCAGAATTCCCAGACCGAGGCGTCAAACCCCACTGGCGTCTTCTGCAGGACCACATCGGTGTCCGTCAGCGGGAACCGGCGACGCAACCATGCCATGTGGTTCGACAGCGCGCTGCGCGGGATCCCGACCGCTTTCGGTACGCCGGTCGAGCCGGAGGTGAAGATCAAGTAGGCGAGCGCCTCGTCCGGGACGCACAAGGCGGTCAGCGCCGGACGCGCTTCGGCGAGAAGCTCATCGAGAGACGCGTCCTCAAAGCCGTTCGGGAGGACCGCGAGCGTGGCTGCCGTTCCGAGCAGCACCCATGGCTGCGCCGCCTCCAGCATGCGGCGCCTGCGCGCATCCGGCAGCGAGAGATCCAGCAAGAAACTCGCGCCGCCCGCCTTGAAGACGCCGAGCAGGGCGACGACCATCCGCGTGTCGCCCGGCTCAAACGCAAGCGCCACAATGCGGTCGGGACCAACGCCGCGTACGGTCAGTCCCGCGGCGATCCGGTCCGATCGCACATCCAGGGTCATGAAGTCGAGCGCGCCGTCATGCCCGCGGACCGCATGGCGGTCTGGCTGGCGGGCGACCACGGCCTTGAACTGCGCAAGCAGGTCGCCTGACAGTACCGGCCGCTTGAAGCCGCCAGCTCGCCGCCTGACGGCCGCAAGACCCTCGGGCTGTGCGAGCGGATCGTCGCGCCAGGTGCCGTCCGGCACCGCCACAAAATCCTCGGCGGCCCGTTCGTAGAGATCGGCAAGCCAGGCGATCTGCATGTCGGGGAACGCGCCACGATCGTAGGACAGGCCAAGCGTGAGGCCTTCCTCCACGCCGTCTCGCGCGACGCTGAAGGTGGTGGCGCACGGCATCTCAAAGGCTTCGACGCTGCGCGCCCCGAGTATGGTCAGATGATCCTGGTGTGCGGACACGCTGTAGGCATGGAAATCGACGAAGTTGAACGATGTCTCGAACAGGGCGTCCCCGCTGCGACCGCGGAGCATCTCGGCCATCGGGTAGCGCCGGTGGGACAGCAGATCCTCTTCCGCCCGCGCGGCATCGGCGGCAAGTGCGAGCCAGGATTTCTCGCCGACACGGAGACGGAATGGGACCGTGTTGAGGAACAGGCCGAGCATCTCGCCGCCATCCGCGGCCGGCGGCCTGCCGTTTGATACGAGACCGGATAGGATCTCATCCTGACCGCATACCAGCGCGAGCACGCGTGCATGGATCGCGAGCACCAGCGACTTGAGCGGCAACCTGTGTCGCCGCGCAAGGGCGTGGAGGCCATCGGCAACACGGCCGGGCAACGTCCGTTCGTGCTTGCCGACGCGTGACAGACCGGAGACATGCGCGGGGTGCGGCCAGCTCGGGACGGCCGTGAGTGGTGCGCCATCGACGACACCGTTCCAGAAACGCGCGTCGTCGGGGTTGGCGATGGCGGCCTGCTCGAGCCGGATGAACTCGCGATAGGGCGTCGTGGGCGCCTCGATTGCCCTGCCCGACGACAGCAGGACGAGCTGCGACAGCCATGTGGCGACACTCCATCCGTCCAGGATCGCATGATGGACCGCGCCGCCGATCTGCCATTGCTCGTCGCCGAGCCGTTGAACGACCACCCGCATCAGCATCGGACGGGACGGGTCGAACGGGTGGTCGCGAAGCCGGTCCAGGAGGGAGGTGAACCGGTCGTCCCGTTCCGATGGATCGAGGTCCCGGAGATCCTCAACCTGCAATTCGGGTACGGCGGTCGCATGCACCAGCTGGAGCGGACGCTCGCCGCCGTCGATTAGGAAACTCGTGCGCAACACGGGATGCGACGCGACCAGGGTCTCGAGAGCGGACGTCACCGCGTCGAGGCGGAGGTGCGCCTTGACGTGAAAGCAGAAAACGTCGTGATAAAGGCGCCGACCGTCCTCGGATTGCGTGTGGAACAGCATGCCGGCCTGAAGGCGCGCGAGCGGGTAGGCGTCCTCGATGCCGTCCGGCAGGAGCCGTTGTTCCGCCTCGTCGATCATCGAGAACGGCTTTCTCGCAGCAAGAGCCGGCTCGACGTCGTCGGAGGATCGCTCGGCTTGCAGAATCGCCTCGATCGTGCGGAGCCGGAACAGGTCGACGATGTCGATCGAAACGCCGCGCTCACGCGCGAGCCCGGCGATCCGGATGCTGCGGATCGAATCGCCGCCCAGCGCGAAGTAGTCGTCCGTGATCCCGACCGCCTCGACCTGAAGGACCTCCTGCCAGATCTCGCACAGCATCGTTTGCGCTTGCGTGAACGGCGGACGGCGGACGGGTTCATCCGAGCGGACCGGCGGCGGCAAAGCCGCAAGATCGAGTTTGCCGTTCGCCGTCAACGCGAACGGCGGCGAGCGGACAAGCAAGGACGGGATTTCGTGCGCCGGCAACCGTGCGCCCAGATGGCTACGCAGCGCGTCGACCTCGATGGCGCAGTCGGACTCAGGAACGAACCAGGCGATCAGCCTCGGATCGGCAACGCCGCTTTCGGCCATGACGAACGCATCCCGGACCGCCGGGTGGCCGAGCAGGGCAGCGCGAACCTCGTTCGGTTCGATCCGGTGGCCCCTGATCTTGATCTGTGCGTCGCTTCGTCCGGCGAACACCAGCTCGCCCGTGGAAAGGCGCCACGCGAGGTCGCCCGAATGATATACGCGAGCGTTCTCGTCGCCTCGAAACCGTTCGCGCGTCAGGTCGGGCCGGCCATGATACCCGAGCGCCACCCCCGCGCCACTGACAAGGATTTCGCCTGTCGCGCCGTCAGGAACATCGTGGCCGAGCCGGTCGACCAGACGGATGTCGAGATCGTCCAGTGGCGCTCCGATCAGTGAAAGATCGGTCGCAAGGTCCGTCCGCCGCAGGCGGCGCACGGTCGCATGAACCGTCGTTTCGGTGATGCCGTACATGTTCGTCAGGCACGGGGCCGCGTCGCCGCGTCGCGCCACCCAGGCGACGAGGTCTCGCCCGTGCAGCGCTTCGCCACCGAACACCACATGGCGCAGCGCCAGATTCGGCCGCGCCGACGCATCGGCGGCGTCCAGCAGGCGGAACGACGAAGGGGTTTGGCTGAGCATCGTCACGCGTTCGGCCGCAAGCAGCGCGAGCAACGCTTCCGGATCGCGCGCGACGTCGCGCGGGACGAGCACCACGCGGCCCCCGTGCAGCAGAGCGCCCCACAGCTCCCAAGTCGAGAAATCGAAGGCGAAGGAGTGTGTGGAGCTCCATACATCGGTCTCCGCAAAGCCGAAGACGCTTCGCGTGACGTCGAACAGACGGCGGACGTTGCGGTGGCTGACCACCACGCCTTTCGGGGCTCCGGTCGATCCCGAGGTATAGACCAGGTAAGCCGGCAGAGCTGCGGAGACAGGGCGCAGCTCGCCTATGTCGACGCTCTCGCTCGGCGCTTCGTCGAGCAGGATGGCACCTTGGGCCTCTGGCAGGCAGACGATGGTGCTCGACACCGCCAGGATGTGCCGCGCGCCGCTGTCGGACACGATATGGGCCAACCGGTCGGGCGGATGCGTGCTGTCGAGCGGCACATAGCACCCGCCGGCGAGAAGCACGCCGAGGATCGCCGCCACCTGGGTTGCGTCCCGGTCAAGAAGGAGGGCCACGCGATCGCCCGGCTCCATCCCGCGCTGGACCAGCTGCCCGGCGATGGCGCGCGCCCGTGCGGCCAGTGATGCATAGGTGACCGAACCGTCCGCGTCCGTCACCGCCGTGCGCGATCCGTGCCGCGCCGCCACGTTGAGGAACATCTCGCCAAGGCTCGCATCAGAGACCGCATCAGTGCCGCCGCCGCGTCCGGGTCGGGATGCGATGTCGGGCCGGAGGCCGATGTCGGACGTCGGCGCAGCCGGGCGTTCGGCGATTTCGTGCAACACGTGGGTGAGCGATCGCAGCAGGTTCGCTGCCGTTTCGGGGTCGATTCGGGCTTCGTCGATGCCAAGCTTGACGCCGATCCGATCCGAGGTGGGCACAAAGGTCAGCACCAGCGGCAGTTCGGTGTGCTCTTCCTGGTACGCGTCCGACAGCGACAACCCGGCGTCGCCGATGTCGAGCCCGGCTCGGACCGGGAAGTTGTCGACCGCGACCAAGCACTCGAACAACGGCCGGTCGGTGGGCACGCCGGCCCAGGCGCGGATGTCGGCAATCGCGCAATGGGCCAGGGTGTGCAACTCGTGCTGGCGGCGCTGCACGTCGGCGAGCCAGTCAATGATGGACTGGTCCGGCGGGATGACCAGCCGCAGCGGCACGCTGTTGGCGAGCAGCCCGACCATCCGTTCGATGCCTTCAACCGGCGCCTGGCGGCCCGACAGCACCATGCCGAGCACGACGTCGTCGGTCCTGGCCAGGCGGCTGAGCAGCAGACCAAAGGCACCCGTCAGCACCGTGCCCACGGTCACCCGTGCCGCCGTGGCGGCACGGGTGACCGCGTCGACCGGAAGCTGGGCGTGAAGCGCGCGCATGCACTGTCCACTCCGCCCGCGACGCGCCGCGCTGTCGATGCCGAGCGGCGTCGGCATGACGGCGCCGTGCAGGATGTTCCGCCAAGCTGCGGCGCTTGGCCCAGGGTCCTGCCGGCCGACCCAGGCGATGTAATCCTCGAAACGTGCCGGCGGCGGCAACCGCCGGCACGGATCGGCGAGCAGGGCGAAGAAGTCCTCAAGGAGGACGGCAACCGACCAGCCGTCGAGGACGATGTGATGATGGCTCCAGACCAGCGTCCAGACCGCCTCCTCCTCGCGGATCAGCACCATCCGCATCAGGGGCGCGCGATTGAAGCGGAAGCCCTCGCGCCTTTCCCGGTCGAGCAGGCGCGCCCGCTCGTCTTCTCGCCTTTCCAGGGAAAAATGCCTCCAGTCCTCGACCGAGAGCGGCACGGTCGCGGCATCGAAGACGATCTGGCGCGGCTCCTTCTGACCGCGTGTCACAAAACCGCAGCGCAGCGCGTCGTGTCGCGCGATGAGGGCGGCCAGCGCCTCGCGGAACCTGTCGGGAGCCAGTTCACCGCTCAGGCGGCAGACGATCTGCTCGAAGTAGGCCAGGCTGTCGGGCGCGGCTAGGGCGTGGAACAGGATCGCCCGCTGCAAAGGAGCAAGTCCCATGATCCGCTCAATAGACGGCGAAGGAGACGGCGCGCTCAAATCGATTATTCCTTTTCAGCAATGTCGGCGAGGATCGCCTTGAGCTCCGCCGCGTCCAGCACCGCAGATCCTGCAGGCGCTCGGTTCGCAACGGCCGTGTCGGCTTGATGCTGCAAAAGCCAGGCGCCCAGGTTAAGAATCGAGTCCTTGAACAGCAGCGCGAGCCGCTCGACCCGTCCGGCGTTCAGTCGCTCCGCGCTGCAGGCGAGGCGGACGGCAAGCCGTCCAGCCTTGATCGTCAGGTCAATTTCGATCGGATGGAGCACGAGGGCCTCGGGTCCGCGTGCGTCGGGAAGGTCGCCGCCGCTCAGGCGCGCACCAAGGCCCGGCAGCGTCGTCTCCATCCCGCCGGCGGCGCTGCCGAGGTAATTCCAGCCGACCGCACGCGGAGCATGGTCCGGGATGGTGTTGGCGGGACAAAAGCGCGACAGGATGCCGAAGCCTTCACCGCCGTGAGGAACCGCTTGCACGAGGTCGCGCACTCGCGGAAGCAGGACGTCCCAACCGCCGCCGGTCTCGATCCGAAGCGGATAGACGCAGGTGAACCAGCCGACGGTCGAGCTCGGATCCAGCCCGGATTGGGGGAGGGCTTGCCGACCGTGCCCTTCGACGTCGACCCTGAGCGGTGCGCCGCCCGCCCAGTGTCCCCAGGTCCGCGCGAATGCGGCGAGCAGGATCTCAGATGACCGCATATCGTGCGGACGGGTGAGCGGGCCGGTCAGCGACGTCGTCAGCTTCTCGTCGAAATGCAGCTCGATCGTCTTCTGCAGGCCTACCGTTCCGGCTGCGCCGGTGATCGCCGCATCCGGTGTCGCCGTGGCACCAACCATGCGCTGCCAGAACTCGCGCTCGGCCAGCCGGGCGGCGGCCGAATCCCGAAGCGCCAGAGTCCATTGCCGGAAGCTCGGTCCGGCAAGCGGCGGCGCCGGAACGTCCCGAGCCGATGCGGCGGCATAGCAGAGATCGAGATCTTCGAGCAGAATGCGCCAGGACGCGACGTCGACGATGAGGTGATGGGCGACGATGATCAGCTCGGGCAGGCGGCCCGGGCCATCCGCGACATAGACCGCTCGCGCCATCGGCCCATGCACGGGGTCAAGCCCCTGCTGAACCTTGCGCACTCGGTCCGAAAGACCTTGTTCGGATAGGGGCTCGGCCACGCGGTCGAGTGGCAGAAGCTCTTCGCTGCGGGGCCCATAGACTTGCCGCCAGCCGCCTGGCGCAGGCACGAGGCGAAGGCGGAGCGCTTCGTGCCTCCGGCCCAGCATCCTGAGGCTATGCCCGAGCGCCACCTCGTCCAGCGGCCCAGCAAGGCTCAGGCGCACGTCAAGCGTCAGGCGGACCGGAGCGCCCGGGCCGCGGGACAGGAACCAGCTTTGGATCGGCGATAGCTCGACCTCTGCCTCGTCGGGCTCGGCCACGTTCGCCGCGTCGCGCCAGCGGCCGCGAGACGCCTCGGCGAGGCAAGCGGGCGTGCGATGCTGCAGCACTTCTCCCGGACCGACCTCGATGCCATGCCGTCGCAGGATAGCGCTAACCTGCAACGCCAGGATCGAGTCGCCGCCAAGGTCGAAATAATCGTCGTCCATGCCGGCGTCCGGTGCCGAGAGGACTTGGCGGAACGCGTCGCGGATCAGGTATCCGGGTCCGTCGCCAGGTTCCCTGGCGCCATCCCCCGACGCCGCCGCCGGGCGCTGCGCCTCGCTGTCGGCAAGCAGCTTCGCCCGATCGATCTTCCCCGCCGGCGTGAGCGGCCAACGATCGAGCATGATGAAGCGGCTTGGCATTTCGGCCGGCGAGAGCAGGCGGGCGGCATGGGTCCGCAACGCGGCCGGGTCGATCCCCCCGTCGCGGGTGACGACGGCGGCGACCAGTTCCGCCTGACCGCTGCGAGAAGCCACCACCAGGACCAGCGCCTCGCGAACCGCCTCATGGCGCGACAGCACCGCTGCGATGCCGTCCGGCTCGATCCTCACGCCACGGATTTTCACGAGTCCCGACGCGCGGCCGAGATATCGCACCCGTCCGTCGGCAAGAGAATGCGCTCCCCGGTCGCCGGTCCGGAAAAGCCGTGCGCCGGGCACAGCGCCATAAGGATCGGGAATGAAGCGCCTGGCCGTCTCGCCAGGACGACGGAGGTAGCCACGTGCCAGACCCGTGCCGCCGATGCAGATTTCGCCCGGCACGCCGATCCCGCATGGGTTCAACCACTCGTTCAGCACGATCAGCGTCGTTCCTTCGATCGCCGCACCGATCGATGGCCCGGGATCGGCCGCATCGCAGCATTGCATGCTGGCGCAAACGGTGGCTTCGGTCGGTCCGTAGGCGTTGACAACCCGCCGCCCGGCTGCCCAGCGCGCCAGCAAGCCTTCGGGTGCCGCCTCGCCCGCTACCACGATCGTCCCGATGCCCGGCAGGTCTGTCTCCGACAGTCCAGCCAGCAAGGATGGCGGCAGGGTCACGTGGGTGATGGCCCGGCGTCCCGCCGCCGCCGCCAGCGCCGCAGCAACGTCGCTCTGCACCGCCCCGCGGGGCGGCAGCACCAGCGTGCCGCCGGTCGACAGGGTGGTGAGGATTTCGGAAATCGAGGCGTCGAAGCTCAGTGGGGCGAACTGAAAGACCCGGCTCCGGGGCGTGAGCGCGAATGCCGCTTCCTGTGCCCGGCAGAGAGCCGCGATCCCGCGATGCGTGACGCCGACCGCCTTCGGCAGGCCGGTGGAACCCGACGTGTAGATCACGTAGGCCAGATGATCGGCGGCCGGCGGCGCTGCCATTGCAGGCTCCAGCGGGCTGTCGAGCGACCCGTCGTCCATATCGACGAGCTCGCCCTCGAACGAACCGAGATCGGGGATTTGGTCTGGGCCGCGGAGCACGATGCGCACTCCCGAGTCCCGGAGCATGAAGTCCAGCCGTTCGGCCGGGTAGGACAGGTCGAGCGGAAGATAGGCGGCGCCGGCTTTGAACACTCCGAGCATCGCCACGATCGCAGCCGGGCTGCGCGGCAGCATGACGCCGATGACCGTTTCGGCACCGGCGCCGAGCCGGCGAAGCCTCCGCGACAGCGCCTCGGCGCGGCGGTCGAGTTCGGCGTAGGTCAGCGTCTCGGCCTGGCTGGCCGCGTCGACCGCGACCGCGTCGGGCCAACGGGCGGCAGCCCGGTCGAACAGCCGATGTGCGGCGACCGGCGCCATGACCTCCGCAACGGGCGGCAATGGGACCGGATCGGCGGAAACCAGTCCAACGGTCCGATCCGGCTCGGTCACCATGGCGTCCAGCAGCCGGACCAGGCGCTCAACCAGCTGGTCAGCCTGCGGAGCCGAGAATCGTGAGCAGTCATGCTCCAGGCGCAGCATGATTCGCTCGCCAGGGATGATGCCGAGCGAGACCGGGAAGTTGGTGTGCTCGTGGTAGTCGGGCCGCCCGAAGCGAATGCCGTCAGCGGTGTCCGGGTCGAGATCCTGTGGGTAGTTCTCAAAGACAACCAGGGTGTCGAACGGTGGGCCGGCCTGCGCGCCGGCAACGCGTAGGATGTCCGACAGCCGGTCGTGTTCGGCTTCGACCAAGTCGGCCTGCTCGCGCTGAAGGCGCGCCAGCAGGCCGCGGACCGGCTCGTTGGGCCGAAGCGTCACGCGAAGGGGCAAGGTGTTGATGAACAGGCCCGGCATCGTCTCGATCCCGCGCACACCGCTCGATCGGCCCGCCACGGTGATCCCGAACACCACGTCCCGACCGAGCCCCGACTCCGCCAGGAGAAGCGCCCAGGCCGCGTTGAAGAACACGCTGGGCGTGACGTCCGCGCCGCGGGCGCAGTGCGTGACCGCGTCCGAGGATGCCGCCGACAGGAACCGGTCGATCCGGCGGACATGGGGCGCGGCGCGCGCCGGCAAAGCGAGATGGCTCGGTGGCAGACCGGCAAGCCGCCCGGCCCAGAACGAACGGACACGGTCGTTCTGCCGAGACGCCAGCCACGCGATCTGGTCGGTGAACGGGCGCGGTGCGACCAGGAGTTCGGCCCGATACGCGGCCAGCACGTCGCGAAGGACGATCGGAAGCGACCAGCCGTCAAGCAGGATGTGATGATAGCTCCACATCCAGCGATGCCGGCCTGGCCCAAGCTTCGCGATTGCGAGCCGCATCAAAGGCGGGCACGCCACGTCGAACGGCTGCGAAGCGTCCTCGCGCAGCCAGTTGGCGAGGCAACGCTCATGACTTTCGTCCGGATCTGACCAATCCAGGTGCGTCACCGGCAGGACCAGGCCACGACCGATGATCTGCAGCGGCCGGCCATTCTCGCGCACGAGGAACGAGGCGCGCAGGACCTCGTGTCGATCGAGGGTCGATTGCCAGGCGGCGGCGAACCGGCCAGGGTCGAGTGGTCCCTCCACGATCGCCGTGATCTGCTCGTGATAGGCACCGGATCGCGCATGCAGGTCTGCCTCAAACAGCATGCCTTCCTGCAGCGGCAGCAGCGCGGAGATCGTTTCCACGTCAAATGCACCCTCGATGAACCCGCGAAACTCGTCCTGCCGCAGTTGCGCCAGCGGATGGTCCATGGCGAGCAGGGGCTCTCGCCACAAGGCATCGAGAAGCGCGCCGAGCGAGACGATCCAGCGCTCGGCCAACTCGGCCACGAGCACGCGACCGAGCACCCGTTCGGAGTGGTGCCAGTCCATGCGCAACCGGCCGTCGAGGATGGCGGCGCCGACGTCGAGGGTGAAAGCGCGCCCGTTGGCGCCGTCCCGCTCGCCCGTGCTCAGGTCGGGACGCAGGGCGAAACGGCTGTCTGACCGCGTGTCCGTCGTTCCAAGGAAATTGAAGCTGACGTCCGGCAGACCGGCGCGGTCGAGCAGCTCGCGTGCATGCCGGTCTGGGCCGAGCCAACGTGCGAGGCCATACTCATGCTGCCGTGGGGCGATGGCCGCGAGCGCGTGCGCAACGCGGCCCAAGAGGTCGAGCGGTCCGTCATCGGACCGGTGATCGACGACCAAGGGGGTAAGTGCTGTGAACCAGCCGATCGTCGCGGCGACATCCACGCCAAGCTCGGCGTCCCGTCCGTGGTGCTCCAACGTCAGCGCGACCCGCGGTCCGTCGAATGCCGGCGCGAGAGCGGTGCACAGCGACGAGATCAGGATTGCCGGCAGCCGCGAACGTCGCGGACCCGAGCCGAGCTGCACAAGCCGGCTCGTCTGCTCGGATGTCAGGTAACGCGTATCGACCTTGGTGTCGGCCTCCAGCCCGGCTTTGTCGCCGCAAGCCTTGCGCTGGAGAGCTGGAAAACCTGCCGAAGCCATCGCGAGCCAGGGCGTCGGATCGACACTCGCAGCGGCGACCTCGAGCGCCGCGTGCCAGTCCGCCAGGTCCGCCGGCGGCGTCGGCACCCCATAGTTCGGATCGGAGAGGATCGACCACACGGCCTGCAGCAGTTCTGACCACGACACGGCGTCGATGGCGACGTGATGTATGGCGAGCGCCAGGAACCGCGGCGCGCCGTCCCGGCTGATCAGCAGAGCGCGTCCGAGCGGACCGGACTGCAGGCTCAGCCCGGCGACAAGACCGCCGATCGCTCCCCGCGCGGCCTCATCATCCTCTGCGACGCATTGGTCGAGCGGAAGCAGCGTTTCCGGCAGAGGGCCGGCGAAGCAAAGGGCTGAGTGCCCATTCTCAGTCATGATCCGCTGCCGGAACGCAAGGCGAGGCTCAACCGCTTTCCGAAGCGCATCGCCAAGCTGGTCGACAGGAATGGGCTGGCGCAGCTCGAAGACCAGGGTTTGCGCCCACCGGTCCGGCCACAGAAGCCCGAGGCCCTGGAACCAAGACAGGATTGGAGTCAGCGGCAATGCGGCGTCGCGCGTTCCTTGCACCGGGCGCATGTTGGGCAACTCGGCCGCCGCTTGACCGTCGATGTCGCGCGCCGCCGCCTGCAGAGTCGGTGCGGAAAGCAGTTGCCGCGGCGTGAGGCGCAACCCCTTGGCACGCGCCAGGCTTACGACCTTGAGGACCTGAATGCTGTCGCCGCCGAGTGAGAAGAAGCTGTCGTTGCGGCCAGGCTCGATTTTGAGCGCGGCAGCCCAGATGCTGGCAAGCAGCACCTCGGTAGGAGTTTCGGGCGGTTCGTGGGCCGTTTGCTTGAGGACCGTCGTTGCCGCCGCAACACCTTGCCGCACACGGCGTTCTCCGAACGGCTGGGCGTGCTGGCCGGGACGGTGCAGCGGAAGGCGCGACAGGGGCGTGGCCGTTGCGGCAAGCGCCGCGTCGAGCAGGCATTCGAAACCGGTCAGCCACTCGGTCGCCGTCCGAGGCCGCAAAAGTCCGCTCCGATGCTCAAGGCTGGCCTGCAGGGCATCCCGCTCGGGCTGGAGCATCAGCGTCAGGTCGAACTTCGCTTCGACGGGATAAACCGGAAGCACCTCCGCCGTCAGCCCGGCAAGCGAGACGGCGCCAAGCGGTGCGCTCTGGAGCGCGAACATGGCGTGGAAAAGGGGCGTGTCGAAGCGCTCTCGCGTCTGGAGTTTGGCCACCTCGTCGATAGGCGCACGCGAATGGGCGAACGCCTCGCGCGTTGCCACGCCGCATCGCTCGACAAGCTCCGCGAAACTCGGGTCGCCGCCGATATCGATGTCGAGGAGCAGGGTATTGACGAACAAGCCGATCAGCGGCTCGAATTCGGGCCTCGCCCGGTTGGCGATAGGCGTCGCGATCCGCAGCCGCGCCGCCCCGCTCAGCCGGTGCAGCAGGACGCTGAACGCGCTGAGCTGAACTGTAAACGGCGTGGTCCCGAACGAACGGGCGCACGTCGCGACGCGCTCGGTCAAGGTGGCCTGCAAACTCAGCCGCGTCGTCTGGCCCGAAGGCGCGGCAACCGATGCCGGCGCGTCGTCCCAATGCAAGTCAAGCGGCTCGACCGGCTGCTTCAGCCGCTCGCGCCAGAACGGGAGATCCGCCAGCAGCGCGTCGCCGGCTTCTTCCTCCCAGAGAGCGAAGTCACCATACTGGAGTTCTCCCTCCAGCGCAGCGTCCGGCAATGTGTCGGGATCGGAGCCGTAGGCTTCGCAGATCTCTTTGACGAGGCGGTCGAGCGACCAGCCGTCACATGCGATATGATGCACGACCAGCGACAGCACATGCTCGCCGGGGCCGCACCGGAACAGGGTCGCGCGAAGCATCTCCGGACGCCTCAGGTCGAAAGCCCGGCTCGCCTCCGCCGACAATGCGTCGGGCACGCTCCGTTTGCCTAAATCTCTTTGGACCAACTCGATCGGGGCATCCGGATAGACAAGCTGCACGGGCTGCCCGTCCAACATCCCATAGGCGGTGCGGAAGATCTCGTGCTTCCTCAGCAGTCGCGTCAAGCTGCGTTCAAGAGCTGCAACGTCGAGCGTGCCGATCAGGCGCAGGGCCAGCGGGATGGCGTATGCCACACTGTCGGGCTGCGTCTGCGCAAGCGCCCAGAGCCGCCGCTGCGCGCGCGATTGCGGGAAGACGAATACCTCGGCCAGACCGGCAGGATGCGAAGCCCCAACCATCGCTCAACGGCCCTCGTGGCGGATGGCGACGTCGAAGCCGTCCACCTGTTCGACGAACACGCGCGTCGGCCGCCGTGCCGCGCGGCGGATGCCCGGAGATGTCCCGGACCCGTCCGCATCGCCGGGTGCGGCTGCGATCTCGTCAACGCCGGCCGCAAAGCTCCGCAAGGTCGGTGCGGTGAAGATCATCTGCAATGAAAGATTGAGACCCGTGGTCTCCCTTGCCATGTTGACGACTTTGAGGGCGAGGATGCTGTCGCCGCCGAGGGCGTAGAAGCTGTCGTTCCGTCCTGGGTTGATTTTCAGGACGTCGGCCCAGATGGCGGCGATCTGGATTTC
>JAABUS010002789.1_pt1 | contig 31164 bp, 28 predicted proteins | sample 5560161 | NCBI WGS metagenome assembly JAABUS01 (sample SAMN10711885, study PRJNA513376) | rock metagenome | isolation source: Antarctica rocks | place: Antarctica: Victoria Land, Trio Nunatak nord | collected 2016-01-04
CCGTCATGATGTCGAGCAACGCCCGCGGACCGAGCGGGTTGCCCGGCCCGTCTGATGTGCGCCGCGATGACCGGCCCCGGAGAGGACATGTCGCGACCGGGTCGGGGTCGTCGCGCGCCCGGTTGCGAGGCGCGGACGCCGCGCCGATGCGCCGTGGGCTCGATGCCGGAAGACCTGTTGGAACGGCACGATCTCCTGTCTGAGCGACGACCTGCTCTGCCGCGCCTTGGATCGACATAACAACACACCCGACGCGTGGTGGCCGATCAAGCAACCGTCATGCGGGCGGTGCCACTTCGCTCCCGTGGGACGAATGGCGCGTTTACAGCGTTCGCGGGGCTATGGTAGAGTCGGGAGTACGGACGGGTGTGGCGGCACCCAGGGATGGCGTGCGGCGCGAGCGGCGTGCGCGGAGAGCGGTTCAACCCTGAGGGGACGCTTCAGGATCCTACGACGGCCAGACACCCGCCGCGGTCAGGGGTTGAGGGAACGGGTGGCGAGAACCGAGCGATTGGTGGCGGCGACAGCCGGCGCGCGACCGGCGGGACCAGGCCGGCGAGGGGATGGAACACTTCCGATCCCTCCCGGTGCCCTGCATCGTGTCGGCCGCTCCCCCGACGATGTTGCCTGGGCCTCCATCCTCGGCCTCGGCCTCACCCAGGGCGCCGACCCGAGCCGGTTCAACTACTGCGACGGGCTCAAACGGTGGATGGACGTGCTCTTCGCGGCCACCCTCTTTCTGCTGCTCTCACCGATGCTGATCGCGGTCGCGATCGCGATCCGCGTTGATTCTCCCGGCCCCGCGGTCTTTCGCCAGCGCCGCGTCGGGCGCGGTGGCCGTCCCTTCACCGTCTATAAGTTTCGCACCATGACCCATGTCGCCAGCGAGGGGTTGGTCCGCTTCCGGGCGCCAGACGGCCGGCTCGTCCACAAGATGGCGGACGACCCCCGGATCACCCCGCTCGGGCGAATCCTGCGCCGTACCAGCATCGACGAGCTCCCCCAGTTGCTCAACGTGATCCGGGGCGACATGAGCCTGGTTGGCCCTCGCCCCGAGCTGGCGGAGATCGTCGGCGGCTACGCTCTCTGGCAGCACCGGCGGCACCTGGTCCGGCCCGGTCTGACCGGCTGGTGGCAGGTCCACGCCCGCAGCGAGCTGCAGATGCACGAGAATACCGAGCTCGACCTCTACTACGTCGATCATCTCTCGTTCTGGCTCGATGTCCGCATCCTCATCGAGACCGTCCACGTCGTCTTCTTCGGCTACGGCGCCTTCTAGAACCGCCGACCATCGGTCCGCGTCTGCCCGCCCTCCCCCCTTCTGGGTTGGACGTTATGGCCTCGAACCCCGCTTCACGGTCATCTTCTGAAACAGCGCCTCGTACTGGTCGGTAATCGCGTCCCAGCCGTAGGAGGCGCGAATCCGCGCCATCGCCCGCTCCTGGAAGGGGGCGCGCCGCTCAGGGTCGTCGAGCACCTCCTGGAGGGCGTCGCGCAGCCCGCCGGCGCCCTCATAGGTTCTCCCGGCGTCGCCCAGCACCTCCTGGTTCTCGGGGGTTCCGTTGGCGATCACGTAGTTGCCGTAGCCCATCGCTTCCAGCAGCGCCGGGTGGGTGCCGCCGACCTCCGTCGCCTGGACGTAGGCATAGGCGCTCTGCTGGAGTGCCCGGTAGCCGTCCCCAAAAACGAAGCCGAGAAAGCGGATCCGGGGGTCTTTGGTCGACTTCAAACGGGCGATGTACTCCCTGGCATAGGGGGCGTCGCCGACGATCGCCAGCGTTAGGTCGGTGTTCACCCCCTCGAACGCCTCGATCACCACATGGGCGTTGTTCTCAGGCTCCAACCGGGCGACATATAGCACGTAGCGGTCCGGCTCCAACCCCAACCCCCGCACGACCTCCGGCGCCGGTTCCCGGCCGACCGGCGCGCCATACGGGATCATCGCGGATTCCACGCCGTACCGCTCCGCGTAATACCGCTCCATCACCGCCGCGTCGGTCACCATCACGTTTGGGGTGCGGGTGGCGATCCACTCGGCCGCGAAAAGATAGAGGCGACCCAGCCGGCTCCACTTTTTCCGCTTCCGCTCGACGCCATCAACATTCAGAGCAACGCGCTGCCCGGCCAGCCGTGGGATCAGCGCGAACGGCGCGTTGGCGAGGTTGCAGATCAGCACCACGTCGTAGCGGCCCAGCACGCCATGCAGCGTTGAGAGGAGCGTGTGGGCGACGGTGTCGAAGTATTTGTGGGGAATCGTCGGCAGGCGTTTGAGATGCATCCCGCGATAGGTCGGCTCCCGGTGGGCGATCCAGGTCGAGCGGTTGTAGACCGTCACGGTGTGTCCGCGCGCCGCGAGCCGCGTCCCGAGCTCCTCGACGAAGGTCTCGAACCCGCTGTAACTGGCCGGGACGCCCCGGGTGCCCATCATCGCGATCCGCACGCACCCCTCCTTCGCCACGCGCCCGCTCTCGCGGCAGATGCCCCCGCGATCGTCGTCACCTGGACTGGCCGCGGGCGCCGTCGCGGCCGCGCGTGCTCGACCGTCCTCTTATCGAAAGATCGCGGCCAGCACGGTCACCAGACCGCACCCCCAGAGCAGACTGAGCAGCATCAGCAGACCACAGGTCGCCACGGCGCGCCGGGGAAACCCGGTCGCGCCCCGGCGCCGCAGCTCGGAATCGGCCAGCCAGACATCGTACATCTGAACCGTGCCGCCGGGGTGCTGCTCCCGGAAGTACTCCCAGAGAATGCGGGCCGCCGCGACCTGCCGAGGGGGCTGGCTGGCCCAGGTTGCCCCCGCGTAGGGCGCCCACCCTTCCCCGAGCGCATCAAGTCGCTCGGTCAGCCGCGCCCGCTCGGCGCTCTCGGTCGCGGCCGCTTCCGCATCTCCGGCGAGCTGGTTGAACTCGATCTGGCCGGCCGCCGCCTCGGCGGTCAGGTCAGCCCAGACATCCTGCACCCGCCGGCCCGCGTAGACCGGATGCCGCTCGAAGACGAAATCCAATAGCGGTCCGGGCGCTTCCAGGGCCGTTCCGGGGGCCGGTCCCGCCAGGCGCCCCACCATTTCCAGCCCGAGCCACCCGGTCAGCAGGACCAGCCCGAGCCCGACCAGCCCCAGGGCGAAGGCCACCTCGCTGGGGTGCTCTGGGTCGTCCCGCCGCAACATCCAGCTTGCGGCGAAGAGCGCGAGCACGACCACATTGCCGAGCCCATGGAGGCGGCCCAGCGATTTGGCGCGGGCGCCCGCGGGCATGGCGAGCCAGTCGATCAACCCGAAGGGCGCGGCGACGATGCCCCCAAGCAGCCCGACCAGGATCAGCCAGTAGGCGAGCACCGCCCAGAACCCGGTGTAGTTCGTTTCCGAGCGAAACCCGCTGATTCGCAGCCGGTGCAGCACATCGAACGCGACCCCGGTCGAGAGGAGCGCCAGGGGAAAGACGACCAGCATCGGATGAATTGAGTAGCCGAGGAGCCGGGCTCGATGTTTCACCGATCTCCTCCGATCATACGCGTCCCTCTTCACCGTGACTGCCCGCGCGACCGGAGCGCCGCGCTCTCTTGCCGTCACCCATCGCTTGGAACGGGCATCATGGGGAGGGTACACTGAACGCGGCAGAAGGTCAGCATGGCGCCCGGTTTTGGGACCGCCCGCACTCCCGCGGCGCGGGGTCCTCACGCGCGATGATACAGGCCCCACGGGGAGATCCCGTATCTCAGGAGGGTAGGCGCCGATGATCGAGACCGCCGGCGAGCGATCGGTGCCACCGATCTCGAGTCGCGGCTTGAAGGGGTTGGTGCTCTCCGGCGGCAAAGGGTCGCGGCTGCGCCCCCTGACCGCGACCGGCGCCAAGCAGCTCGTCCCGGTCGCCAATAAACCGGTCCTCTTCTACGCCCTGGAGCAGCTCGTCGCCGCCGGCATCACGGAGATCGGCATCATCACCGGCGACACCGGCGCTCAGGTCGAAGCGGCCGCCGGCGATGGCTCGGCCTTCGGCGCCACCATCACCTACCTGCCGCAGATCGCCCCTCTGGGCCTCGCCCACGCGATCGTGACCGCCCGCGACTGGCTCGGCGACGACCCGTTCTGCATGTTTCTCGGCGACAACTTTCTCAAGGGCGGCATCACGCCGTACACCGCCGGCTTTGCGGCGGGCGACTGTGCCGCGCAGATCCTGCTGAAGCGGGTCGCCGATCCATCGGCGCTCGGCGTCGCGGTGCTCGATGCGGCCGGCAGGGTCGAGCGTCTGGTCGAAAAGCCGACCCAGCTCGTCTCCGACCTGGCGGTGATCGGCGTCTATTTCTTCGGACCTGAGATCCACGAGATCACCTCCCGGCTCGTTCCCTCGGCCCGTGGCGAGCTGGAGATCACGGATGCCATCCAGGGGCTGATCGACGCCGGCCATCTCGTTCAGGCTGCGGTCATCGACGATGACTGGATCGACACCGGCAAGAAAGACGATGTTCTCGAAGCGAACCGTCTCGTTCTTGCCACACTCCGTCGCCGGGTCGATGGCGAGGTCGACCGCGAGTCAACCCTGGTCGGCGAAGTCATCATCGAGGCCGGTGCGACCGTCACCAGCAGCACCGTGCGTGGTCCCGCCATCATCGGCGCGGGCGCCCGCCTGGTCGATGCCTACGTCGGCCCGTTCACCGCGATCGGTCCCCGCTGCGATCTGAGCCGCTGCGAGATCGAGCATTCGATCGTGCTTGAGGGGAGCATCATCCGGGATGTCGCCACCCGCATCGCCGACTCCTTGATCGGCCGCGATGTGGTCGTTGAGCGCTCCCCCTTGAAGCCGCAGGCGATCCGCCTCATGCTCGGCGATCATTCCCTGGTTGGACTCGCCTAGTGAGCGGGCAGCGCGGCGCGACGCCGGGGATCGTGCTGGTCACGGGCGCCGGTGGCCAGCTTGGCAGCTACTTGCGCCCGGCGCTGATCGGCGCGGACTACACCGTTGCCGGTCTGGGGTCGCGGCCCGGTCCGGGGGTCGACCTGGTCGCCGATATCACCGACGCCGCCGCCGTGCGCGAGGCCGTTCGCACGGTTCAGCCGGGGGTGGTCATTCACGCCGCGGCCTACACCGATGTCGATGGCTGCGAGCGGGACCCGGCGCGGGCAGAGGCGGTCAACGCGGACGGTGCCGCCCACGTCGCCGCCGCCGCCCGCGCCACCGGCGCCTACCTCGTCGGGGTCGGCACCGACTTCGTCTTCGCCGGTGACGGTGGCGCCCCCTATCGCGAGGAGTCCCCGACCAACCCCGTCTCGGTCTATGGCCGCTCCAAGCTGGCCGGGGAAGAAGCGATCCTGGCCGCCGATCCGGCCTTTGCCGTCGGCCGTACCGCCTGGCTCTATGGTGGCGCGACCAAGCATTTCCCGCGGACCGTGCTGACCGTACTGCGCGATCGCGGCGCGATGGAGGTCGTCGCCGACGAGGCGGGGAATCCGACCTGGGCCGCTGATCTGGCGGCGAGTCTGGTCGCCCTGGTCGGCGCTCGCGGCGCCGGCATCTTTCACCTGGTCAATGCCGGCCGGGCGACGCGCTACGAGCTGGCACGGAAGGTCGCTGTCGTCGCCGGGCTCGATCCGGCGAGCGTGCGCCCGACCACGACCGTCGAGTTTCTGGCTCGGTATCCTCTTCCCGCCCGGCGCCCGCCCGACAGTAGCCTCGTCAACGTCCGCGCCGCCGCGCTCGGGGTCGTGCTGCCGCCCTGGCAAGCAGCAGTCGAGACGTACATCCCGCGACTCGCCGCGGAGCTTGGGCTGCGCCCAACTTCGGACCCTACGTCGCCGCTCGCTTCCTCGGAGGGCTGACCACCGTGCGTATCCTCGTCGCCGGCGGTGCCGGCTTCATCGGCTCCAGCTACGTCCGTCAGGTCCTCGCCGGGCATCCTGAGGATCAGGTCGTCACGCTCGATCTGCTGACCTATGCTGGCAGCCTCGCCAACCTTGCCGGGATCGTCGACGACCCGCGCCACCGCTTTGTTCAGGGCGACATCGCCGACGCCGATCTCGTCGATCGTCTGATCGCCGAGTCTGACGCGGTTGTCAACTTCGCCGCCGAGACGCACGTCGACCGCTCCCTCCTTGACCCGGCGGCGTTCGCCCGCGCCAACGTGATCGGGGTCATGACGCTGCTCGACGCCGCGCACCGCCACGGTCGTCGTCTCCTCCAGGTCAGCACCGATGAGGTCTACGGCGACATCGAGCCGGGGCGCCATTCGGTCGAGACCGATCATCTGCTGCCCCGCTCGCCCTACGCCGCCAGCAAGGCCGGCGCCGAGTTGATGTGCCGGGCCTATGTCGTCTCCTACGGTGCCGATGTCGTCGTCACGCGCGGCTGCAACACGATTGGACCGCGCCAGTATCCCGAGAAGATCGTTCCCCTCTTCGTGACCAACGCGCTGCAGGATCTCCCCCTGCCGGTCTACGGCGACGGTCAGCAGATCCGCGACTGGCTTCATGCCGAGGATCACGCCGCCGCGATCGACCTCGTTCTGCGCCAGGGCCGGTCGGGCGAGACCTATAACGTTGGCGCAGGCAACGAGCGGCCGAACCTCGATGTCATCCGGGCGATCCTGACGCGGCTCGGCAAGCCCGAATCGCTGATCGTCCACGTTCCCGACCGCGCCGGTCACGACCGGCGCTACGCCCTCGACCCGGCGAAGATTCGCCGCGAGCTCGGCTGGTCGCCGTGCCGCGACTTCGAGCAGACGCTCAATGACACCGTCGACTGGTATGTCGGTCATCCCGGCTGGTGGGAAGCGATCCGGGACGGGTCGAACGAGTTCGCCAGCTACTACGAACGCCAGTACGGCTGGCGTCTCGCCGCCGCCGGTGTCGGTGACGGCGGAGAATCCCCCAGATGATCTCACCCGATCCAGGGGTCGACGTTCACGAGCGCCACCGTTGGTGGCTGCACGCCGCCGATGTCGCCGCCAAAGGAGAACCCAGCGCATGACCGAGCTCAATCAGCCGGCGGCCTCGATGGCGTCCGGGGCCGCCGCGGTCCTGGTCCGCGACGCGACCGCCAGCCCGGCGGTGTCCGGGGTAACCCTGCGCGCCCTGACCGTCAACCGCGATCCCCGCGGCACCCTGACCGAGCTGCTCCGGGTCGATTGGCCCGACCTCTTCAACGAGGGAATGCCCTTCGCCCAGGTCTACGCATCCCAGACCGCTCCTGGTGTGGCCCGCGATGAGGACCGCTGGCATGTCCATCGCCACCAGACCGACCGCTTCTACTGCCTGGCGGGTCGGATCGTCGTCGCCATCGCCGATCCCCGCCCTAATTCGCCCACCATGGGCGCGATCATGCTCGTCGAGCTCAGCGCCACCGCCGATGCCCCCGCCCCCCTCGTCGTCTCGATTCCCCCTGGCACCCTCCATGGCTTCGTCGTCACGGGTGACGGCCCGGCTACCCTGCTCAACTTCCCCAACCGCCTCTACGACCCTACCGACGAAGGCCGCCTCCCCTTCGCCGAGGCAAACATCACCCTCCCCGACGGTATCCCCTTCACCTACGACGCGGTCCGCACGCTCTATGCGGACTGAGGCTTCTCGTGGCCACCGCACCACCACAGGTGAGCCTCCAGCCCCGGAGACGGTGATGTCCGAGTCCTTCCCCGCGGTGACAGCCGCGCAGATGGCACGGGTCGATCGCGTCATGCTCGACGAGCTGGGCGTCGACGTGCTGCAGCTGATGGAGCTGGCGGGACGCGCCGTCGCCACGGTCGCCCGCGAGCGCTTCCTCGGCGGCGATCCGCGCGGCCGACCGGTGCTAGTCCTCGCCGGGGGCGGCGGCAACGGTGGCGATGGTCTCGTCGCCGCGCGCCTGCTCCATGCCTGGGGCGCCGAGGTCATCGTGCTTCTCGACCGCGACCCCGCTTCCCTCGGCGGTCCCGCGGCTCACAACCACACCATCCTCGAACGCCTCGGTCTCCCCCCGGCGCCCTGGGACCAGAGCGGCATCCCCACGCTGCCAGGCGCGGACCTGGTGATCGACGCACTGCTCGGCTTTGGGCTGCATGGCCCACCGAGTGGCCGCACCGCCGCGCTGATCGTTGCGGCCAACACTCATCCCGCCCCGGTCCTCGCCGTCGATCTCCCGTCGGGTCTCGATGCGACGACCGGCGCTCTCTATGCCCCGTGCGTCCGTGCCCAGGCCACCCTGAATCTGGCCCTGCCCAAGAGCGGTCTCCTCACATCCACCGCCCGGCCCGTCGTTGGAGATCTTTACGTCGCGGACATTGGTATGCCTGCCACGGTCTACGCCCGCCTTGGTCTCACGATCCCCCCCCTCTTTGCTCGGCAGGAGATCGTGCGCCTCTGGTGAGGCGGACTGGCTTCTCGGGTGAGGCCAGGGGGATGACCGGCTGGTTCGCTATCCCTGGTGAGCCAGACCGGCCCACCGAATCACCAGCGGCAGCGTCAACCCCTGCACGATCAGGCTAAAGAGCACCACTCCAAAGGCCATCGCGATCAGGAGGTCGCGGGCGGGCGTGTCGAGCGGCAGCGCCAGCGCCAGCGAGGCGGTCAGGGCGCCGCGCAAACCGCCCCAGATCAACACCGCGCGCTCGCCCCGCGTATGCACGACCTCCATCCGGTCTGGCAGTGACCAGGCGGTCAGCCCCGTCACCAGCATTCGTGCCCCCAGCACGGCGACCACCGCGACGGTCACCGGCCAGAGGTCGTCAACGATCGTCCCGAGCTCGACGCTGAACCCGAGTAGCAGAAAGACGAGCGCGTTCGCGACGAAGCCAAGGTATTCCCAGAGATGATCGAGCAAACGCCGCACCGGCTCGGTCATCCCGACCCGCCGGCCATAGGTGCCGTGGATCAATCCGGCGGCGACGCAGGCAAGCGGACCCGACATCTCGAGGCGCTGCGCGATCAGGAAGCTGCCATAGGCCAGCGCGGTCGAGAGCATCATCTCCACCTGGTGATCGTCGACCATCCCGGTCAGACGTGAGAAGAGCAAGCCGAGCCCGACGCCGATCGCCACCCCGCCGATCGTTTCCCGGAGGAAGAGTCCGACGCTGCCGGAGGCGCTGGTCGAACCGGTGACGGCCAGATCGAGCAGCGCGATGTAGAGCGTGATCGCCATCCCATCGTTGATCAGACTCTCCGCTTCCGCGATCACACCCAGCCGGCCCGGCACCCGGAGATGAGTGAAGACGCTGATCACCGCCACGGGATCGGTCGCCGCGACGATGCTCCCAAACAGGACCGCCGCCGCGAACGGCACATCGAGAACCGCCCATAGCACCGCGCCGACCACGACGGCCATCACCAGAACGCCCGGCACCGCGAGCAGCAGCACCGGGCGGAACAGCGCCCGCAGCTCGCGGGCGTCGAGCCGAAAGGCGGCGTCGAAGAGGAGTGGCGGCAGAAAGACGAAGAGCAACAGGCTCGGGGTCAGGTCAGGGACCGAGACGAGGTCGGTTGCCGCCACGGCGATCCCTCCCAGGACCAGAGCGACCGCCGACGGGATATGGAGGCGCCACGCGATCATTGTGACGAGCGCCGCCCCCAGGAGCAGCCAGGCATAGTCCTGGACGATCCCCTCGATCGCCGGGACATCGTTCGGGGCGCTCTCCTGGGCGCGCAGGAGCAGGTGGCCAGCCCACTGGCTCGTCACCATCGCCGGCCCCATCACCTGCTCCATCTCGCTCCCTGATCCGTCCGTCACAAACGACAGGGGGGACCGCCCATCGGCAGTCCCCCCCAACAGCCGCGTGGGTATGGGGAACGCGGCCTCCCCGGCGCTGCTGACAGCGCCTCACCTCCCAAAGGTAGCACGCCAGGGGTCTGTGGTCAGTGGTCTGGCGGGAGCGCGGGACCACCCCGCCTGTTCTGGATGTGGACCAATGCCCTCCTCCGCGGCGCGGGTTGCGTCTCGAACCGTGGTGTCACCGCGAGCCACCGACCCGACACCTCCCGCTCACCGAACCGTCCTGCCACCGCCGGGGCGACGGTATTCGTCTGCCAGCCGACGCGGTGCTTGCGCGGCAAGTTGGTCCGGTACCAGGGCGCGGCATGCCGCGCCCCTACCATGACGCCTCTCCACGCCGCTGAGCGACATGGTTGGGCGGCAGGGCGCAAGCAAGCGGCGCCCCTGCGGTGTGGTGCCGGCCCATGTCGTCATGGCGAGCGTGTCGAGGCGGGGACCGCTGGCTCTGATCCACGCCGTTGATGAAGCCTGTCTCACCCGTGAGACGCGATGGCAAGCCGAGGCACCGTGGTAGGGGCGCGGCATGCCGCGCCTTGGTGTCCAACGATCTTGCCATCGGAACACCGCTCGGCAACAGGGGTAGGTACCATCATAGGGGCGCCGCTTGCTGCGCCCTGGTGCCAGTCCACGGCGCTCGGCAGCTCTGAGCGCCGGACCATCATTGACGGTCTGCTTGCGCTCATCGCAGTAGGAGTGACCTGCACCGGCGCTTCGGTCGCTGGTCCGTTACCCGCCCGGGGCGATCATGCGCGGGCGGTGTTCCTCCTCCCACGCCGTCACCCCTGGTGCCAGCACCTCGTGGTAGAGCTCGCTGATCTGAAGACGCGCCGCCACCCCCAGGCGGTCGAACCCGACCTGACCCTCCGCCGAGAGCCGGAGCCGTACGGCCCAGGCCCGCCGGGCGTCCTTCCGGTCGGGAAGATCGACATCCCGGCGGGGAACGCTCCAGTCGCGGCACATCTGATCGAGCCCCGCGTCGTCCAGGGTCATGAGCCGCGTCTCAAGAAAGACGATCCCCGGATCGCTGCCCGCGTCTCGCTCGACGCTGCGACGGCCGGCGAGCCGGGCGCCGGGCAGCGAGACGAGCGACGGCTTCCTGCCCGCACTGGTGGCAACCTCGCCGGTGCCCATGGCAGCGGTCGCCCCCGCGGCGTTCGCGACATCCTCGTCAGGCGATGCGAGGTCGGTCGAAAACCCGGTAGCAGTCAGCGCCGTGTCGGGCCGGCGTGCTTCGAGGTAGCCCCCAAAGATGATCGCGACACCGGCCGCCATCGCGATGTAGAGATATTCGCGGTGACCGAAGCGGGTCAGGGTCCCTCCGGCCGCGACCGCCACCGTTCCGACCGCGATCAGCACGCAACCGATCATCCGGTGCCGGTGCTGACCCAGACGCCAGAAGCGCCACGCCGAGAGGAGGGCGCCTCCGACCAGTACCGCCGTCCCGAGCGCATTCACACTCGCGGCCAGTGCGATCAGCCCCGGCCCCCGCTCGATCGCCTCCCAACCTTCCCGGTCGAGACGGCTCGTATCGACCGGCGCACCCAGAACGACCGCCGTCGCCAGCGCCGTGACCAGCAGCGTCGCCCCCGGTGCGATTGCTGCCCACCGCCGCCCGGCCAGCAGGTACAGCTCGCCGATGGCGAGATAGCCAACGACGAGGACCGCGCCGGTCAGGTAGTACACCCGCGCCAGCGACGCACTCCATCCCCAGAGCGAGCCTGCGACCTCGGCCCCGGCCGCAACGGTGAAGATGGCGAACGCGACCGCCCAGGCGACCTTATCCGGCCGTGGCCGACGCAGGGCATCCCGCGCGATCACCAGCGCGCAGGCGAAACTGATCAGAGCGGACGTCAACGGAAACGCGACCACGGCTCAACACCAATCAGCACGCCGGTTTGCGAGCGTCGTCGAGTCTGAGACCGACGGGTCTGGTCCCAATCCTCCAGCCTCGAACGCAACGTTGATTGTACGGGGTCGCAGGGCCGGCTCACCGGCGGTCCGGCACGGTGGCCCGATCTCTCCCCGCAGGTCGCCTTGGGACGACCCGTTACGGCGCTGCCTTGGAGAGAATGTAGGCCGCAATATCCGCCACGGCGCCGTCAGGGATCTCGGTCGTCTTGTAGGGACCGGGTGGCTTCGCGTGATTCGTCCCCTCGCGAATGAGGGGCAGCAGCGTCTCGGTCGTCATCGCCGCTCCTGGACCACCGGGAGCGAGGATGTTGCCGCCAGCGCCGGCCGCGCTGTGACAGGCGGCGCACCAGGTCGTGAACTGCCGGCTCCCCCGGGTGACGTCGCCCAGCGCCGCCACCTGACCCCCACTGCCCGGGCTCCCGGCCGGGCCCGCCGCCGCGGTCCGCTGGGCGGCGACCTCCACGGCTCGCGCCGTGGCAGAGGCCAGCTGCGCCGCCGAGGGGGTCGGCGTCGGGGTGATACCGAGCGCCTGGTTGATCTCCGTCTCCGTCGCCCGTCCGCAGGCTGCCACCAAGAGCACCGTCGCGGTGACCGTCATCAGCAGGAATGCCCGGGTCCGCATTCGTCTCGCTCCTCGCCGTCGCGCGCCGGGTCGCCAGTGGGATCGGCGGACGATAGCAACCGCCCCCCCGGGTGTCAATGTCGCCCGGATGCTCGCCGCCGCGCGACCTTGTGCCCGCCGTACAAAGGACACTGACACCACGGACGTTCTTGCTGCTGTCAGACGTCCGTAGTGGCGATAAACGGCCGGTGTTGGTGAGACATGCGCGGCGGCCACGATCGCGTTCACGCCCACGCGGCGCAGGGCACTCAGCTCGCGCTCCGCCATGGTGAGCCAGCTGCCGTGCTTCAAAACCCCTGGATCGCTGCCAGGAGTCTTCGTTTGCGCCTGACCCACCCCATTGCGTGGTTGCTTCACCTCCGATAGTCTGCGCCTCTTGACGTTCGCTGCTGCCGGCGAACGCGATCGAGGTCCTCCGCAAGCGTCATGTGATGGAGCGAGCCTGTGTCCAGTACCCCCACTTCAACGGTCGATGTCTTGCGGGAGGCGCTTGCCTATGTCGATTCCTGGCTCGAATACCGCGTCTGGAAGCTCCGCACACCCGGTGTGCAGGTGGCAGTCTGGTTCGATGGCAAGATGCAGTTCAGCACGGCATATGGCGTCTCGAATCTCGATACCCGCGAAACGCTGACGACCTCGCATCTCTTCCGCATTGCCTCGCACTCCAAGACATTCACCGCGACGGCCATGATGCAGCTCGTCGAGGCCGGCAAACTGAGGCTGGACGACACCGCGGGATCGTGGATTCCCGAACTGACGGAGGCCGGTTCGCCACTGGCGGAAGCTACCGTGCGCGAGCTCGTCTCTCACTCCGCGGGCGCCATTCGCGACGGCGTCGATTCCACCTATTGGGCGCATAACCGACCATTCCCGGGCGAAGAAGAGTTACTGGAACTCTCCATTCGCGAGGGTGCCGTCCGCCAGCCAGAAGCGACATTCAAATACACGAACATCGGTTTCTCGTTGCTCGGCCTGATCATCGGCAAGGCAGCGGGCCGCACGTACAACGAGTACACGAAGACCGCCATTATCGAGAGGCTCGGACTCCGCAACACCGGACCGGAACTGGCCGAAGCTCGCCTGGCCGAGTACGCGGGCGGCCACAGCGGTCTCACCAGCTTGACCGAGCGCCAGGTCATTCCGCATGTCGACACCCATGCCATGGCGGCGGCGACCGGGTTCTATTCCACCGCGGAGGACATGGTGCATTTCGCCTCCGCGCACTTCTTCGGCGACACCCGGCTGATCAGCGATCGATCGAAGAACGAGATGCAGCGGCCGGTCTGGACGGGTCAGAACCCCGACGCGCTGCAGGACGGCTATGGCTACGGCACAACCGTGCACTACTACGACAAGCACCGCATGGTCGGACACTCAGGCGGGTATCCGGGGCACATCACCCGCACGATGTGGGACCCGAACGAAGGTCTGGCGATCTCCGTGCTCACCAACGCGGTCGATGGACCGGCGGAGGAGCTTGCCGCCGGCATCCTGAAAATTCTCGATAAGGCGCGCAACGTGTCGCCGAAATTGCCGCTCAGCTCCGGTCTGGTGGACAGTGCAGCGATACCACCACCCGCGGCGCCGGACAAGGAGATCGATCTCGGCATCTTCTCCGGTCGCTTTGCCGCACTCTGGGGCGTAACGGATGTCTTCGTCCTGGGGGGCAAGCTCTTCGCGAGCAGTCCGGTTGAACCGGCGCCGATGGACCAGCCAGACGAACTGGCGGTCATTGACGAGAACACGCTGCGGATCATGAGTGGTTCGCCGTACGCATCGGTCGGTGAACGCTTCCGCTACGAGCGCGACGCGGATGGCAACGTCACGAGCCTCTTCATTGGTGGCATGAGAACCTGGCCGATTCAGGACTATCGCGCCCGCGACCGGGTGCTGTAGTCCAGGTCGCCATCGCATGGAACGAGATGCGGCAGCATGACTGAGTGCTCTCCCCTATTCGCTCCCCTGGAAACCGAGGTCGCGGCCAGGGTTGTGCGGCGCAGCGCCAGCAGCACGCGGATCGATTGGCGCGTCTGGCCGCCGACGCCCGCATCACGCGCAAACGCCTCGATCCATCACCTCAGATGTGACGGTGAAGGAGGGTCAATCTTCTCCCAACCAACACCCAGCTTGTCGAACCGTTGCGCGTCCGGCATCGGCTGAACGATGCGTCCAGAGATATGCCTGGGTTGGCCTGTCGCCAACCCCGTCTCGGTTGAACATGGGCTTCGCTTCACCTGTTCGTCGGACGCCGCCGTTCTCCTGGGAGATCCGAACGAGGTCCTCCAGCTGAGGTAACCCGTGCAGCCTCCTGGACCATTGATGTTGGGTTGACGTGGATGCCCGGGCTGGTGACTGACCTGCACGAGTGGAGGCGTGGTGTTTACCGCCGGTGTCGCAACGTCGCCCGCGTGAGGCGACGGCCATTGGGCCGTTGCTCCTTGTCCTTCCCCATCCAACCCTGATACCGTGCGGGCGGCGGTGAGGGCGAGGAGCGTGGCGAGCAAGCAAACGTTGGGCGGCATGGCACAGCACAATCCGGCGGCGCGAATCCGGTGCAAAGTCTGGATCGAGCACGCCGACGAGGTGCTCCTCTCGGAGTGGCGGGTCGATCTCCTGCGGACCATCGCCCAGACCGGATCGCTGGCGCGGGCGGCGGCGGCGATGGACGTGCCTTACCGCACCGCCTGGAGCCGGATCAAAGAGATGGAAGCGCGTCTCAATATCCGCCTCCTGGAGACTGAGATCGGCGGGGTCGACGGCGGCGGCAGCCAGCTGACGGGAGACGCGCGCGATCTCGTCGAGCGCTTTCAACGGGTCACCGCCGGGGTCGCGGACCTCGTCGAGGAGCGGTTTCGGGACGAGTTCGGCGGTCGCCTCGGCTAACCCCCCATATTTTTTGCTACCGTTATGCAGCGTCGTGCATATCGATTCCACGTGACCATCGACAGCATGCTGACCGGCGCCGGTCGTCTGGAGAATGGAGCAACGATGAATCACCAAACCCGGTTCGCAAGCCCGACCGCACCCTGGAGCTGGATAGCGATCGCGCTTCTGGTCATCGCCGGGAGCTTCCTCGCTGAAGTGTTGCCGGCCGGGGCGCAACCGGCGACTCCATCGACCGCGGCCTCGCCGGCCGCCGCCCGGACGGGGCCGGAGGATGTCATCCTCGCGACGACGACCAGCACCCAGGATTCTGGGCTGCTCGACCTGCTGGTACCGATGTTCGAGGAGGCGACGGGGTATCACCTGAAGCCGATCGCCGTCGGCTCCGGCGCCGCGCTCAAGCTCGGCGAGCGGGGTGAAGCGGATGTGGTGCTCGCCCATAGCCCGGCGGCAGAGCGGGAGTTCATGACCGCCGGGTTCGGCACCGATCGCCGGGTGGTGATGTTCAACGACTTCGTCCTGGTCGGGCCCCCGGCCGATCCAGCGCGCATCGCCGGGATGACGTCGGCGGTTGAAGCGATGCGCGCCATCGCGACCTCGTCATCCCGGTTCGTCAGTCGCGGCGATGACTCCGGCACCAACAAACTGGAGCTCGACCTCTGGCGCCAGGCGGGCATCACCCCCGCTGGAGCGTGGTATATCGCGTCCGGCACCGGGATGGGCGAGACGCTCAATATCGCTAACGAGCGCGATGCCTACACTCTGACCGACCGTGCTACCCTGCTCGCGCTGAGCGACCGGCTCGACCTCACGGTGCTGGTCGAGGGCGATCGCGCCCTCCGGAACGTCTACCACGTCCTCCTGGTCAACCCGAACAATGGGGACGCGGTCAACACCGCCGGCGCGACGGCCTTTGCCGACTTCCTGGTGGCGCCCGCCACCCAGAAGGCGATCGCCGCCTTTGGGGTCGATCGCGTCGGCCAACCACTCTTCTTCCCCTGCGCGAGGAACAGCTGTGGCCTGGACGACGCGGCCACACCCGCCGCGACGCCGTAGGAGAGCCGAACGATGGGCGACTTGTGGAGCGGAATCCGGGAAGCGATTGAGCTGCTCGTCCGGGGTGATCCCGTCATCCGGCAGATCGTGCTGCTGTCGCTGCGGGTCTCCCTCTCCGCGACACTGATCAGTCTGCTGCTCGGCGTGCCGGTCGGCGTCCTCCTGGCACTCACCCGGTTTCCGGGTCGGACCCTGATCGTCGGTCTCGTCCATACGGGGATGGGTTTGCCGCCGGTGGTGGCGGGACTGCTGGTCAGTCTGCTGCTCTGGCGCGGTGGTCCGCTCGGGGCGCTGCGCCTCCTCTATTCGCCGCCGGCGATGATCGTCGCTCAGGCCGCGATCGCGACGCCGATCGTCGCCGGGCTGACCCTCGCCGCGATCCAGGGGCTCGACCCCCGGCTCCGGACGCAGTTACTGGCCCTGGGTGCAACACCGCTTCAGGCGAGTTGGTGGCTGCTGCGTGAAGCGCGCTTGCCCCTGATCGCGGCGGTGATGGTCGGGTTCGGGGCGGTCATCTCCGAGGTGGGCGCCGCGATGATGGTCGGCGGCAACATTGCGGGTGAGACCCGGGTGCTGACCACGGCAACGGTCCTGGAGGTCGGCCGCGGCAACTATGACATCGCGGTGGCGCTCTCCGTCGTGCTCCTCCTTCTCACCTATACCGTCAACCTGAGTCTGACCGCGCTGCAGCAGCACCGCGCTCCCTAGCCCATGCCTCAGTCCGCCCCGGGGCCAGGGCCAGACATGCCGGCACTCCGGCTGGCGAACATCGAGGTCCGGCGCCGGGGACAGGTCGCCTTATCGATCCCTGAGCTGACGGTCGCCCCCGGCGAGGTGATCACCCTCGTCGGGCCCAACGGCGCTGGCAAGAGTACGTTGCTCCAGGTTGCCGCCCTGCTCCATCCCCCCGACCGGGGCGAGATCTGGATCGGTGGGGAGCGCGTCAGTCGCCGAACCACCCATCAGCTGCGGCGCCGGACGGCGATGGTCTTCCAGGCGCCGCTCCTGTTCGACGCGGGTGTCCTCGCCAACGTCGCGGCCGGTCTGCGTTTTCGTGGAGTGAAGCGGCATGATGCGGAGCGCGCGGGGATGGCATCGCTCGACCACTTTCGGGTCGGGCACCTCGCGGGGCGTCCCGCGCGGTCGCTTTCCGGCGGCGAGGCGCAGCGGGTGAGCCTGGCGCGCGCCTTCGCGGTCGAACCGAGCCTGCTCTTGCTCGACGAGCCGTTCGCCGCCCTCGATCAACCAACCCGCGCCGCTCTGCTGCCCGAGCTGGCGGCGCGACTGCGGGCATCGCGCGTCGCCGCGATCGTCGTCACGCACGATCAGACCGAGGCGCTGGCGATCGGCACCCGCCTAGGGATCCTGCTCGATGGCCGCATCGCTCAGCTCGGGACGCCAGGCGACGTGGTGGCCCGACCTGCCAGCCTCGCGGTGGCGCGCTTTCTCGGCATTGCCAATCTCCTCCCAGGCACCGTTGCCGCGAGTGACGGCGACGGGGTCACGGTCAATCTCGCGGGAGGGTCGCCGGTGCGGGTCTCGGACGAGCGACCCATGGTCACCGGTGAGCCCGTTCACCTGGCCATTCATGCCCGTCAGATCGCGTTGCACCCCCCCGGCGCCATCATCCCCCCGGGGTGGAACCAGCTGTCTGGCTCCGTCTCCGCCATCGTCATCACCCCGGCCGGTCAGGATGTGACAGTCACCTGCCACGATGGCGGAGCCCGGATCGTTGCCGCGATGCCGCCCGCGAACGGGAAGCGAGCGGTCGAGCCGGGTGATCAGGTGATCGCCGCCTTCGCGCCAATCTCGGGCGCCATCATCACCACCCGAGAGGGCACGGCGGCCCGACCGATAGCCTGACCGCTTGACGGGCCACGCCGGAGAGGACTAGCATGGCGCCGACGGTCAGTTGCTCCGGCATTGCTCCCTCCCGTCGGCCACGCGGCACAATCGAAGAGTGCTTCGGCGAAACGGAGGTTCAACGATGAGCGCGCTACTCCTATCGCGCCGATCCCTGCTTAAGCGAGGGGCTGGCACCGCGGCCGGGACGGCCCTCGGCGGCCTGACCGCGCTGGGGGCAAACCTGCAACCGGCGGCGGCTCGCGCCCAGGAGCTGCGGATCGCGTCGGCAAAGGCGTATCCGAGCGTCTGCCCCTACTGCGCGGTCGGCTGCGACACGGTCATCCATGCCACCGGCGAGGGGGAGGACCGGACGATCGTCAACGTCGAGGGCGACGTCCGATCGCCGATCAACGGCGGTAACCTCTGTCCAAAGGGTGCCGCGATCTACCAGCTCCACAAGAACCCCAACCGTATTACCGAGGTCTACCACCGGGCGCCGGGCGCGACCGACTGGGAAGTCTGGGACCTCAACAAGGCGATGGACCGCGTCGCCGAGTTGACCAAAAAGACCCGCGACGAGACCTTCGTCGAGCAGACCGAGGATGGCAAGCTCCTCAATCACACCCTCGGCATTTTCTCCCTGGGCGGCGCCACGATGGACAACGAGTGGAACCACGTCCAGCAAAAGCTGTTGCGTGGCCTCGGCGTGGTCGCCATCGAGAATCAAGCCCGGATATGACACTCCAGTAGCGTCCCCGGTCTGGGGGTGCGATTGGGCCGCGGTGCGGCGACCACTTATCCAGGAAACCTGGTCCACTCGGACTGCATCGTGATCGAAGGCTCGAACATGGCCGAGTGCCATCCGGTCGCCTTCCGCTGGGTGATGCAGGCGAAGCTCAAGGGCGCCACGATCATCCACGTCGATCCTCGCTTCACGCGGACGACGGCGGTCGCCGACCTGCACGCCCCGGTGCGGGCGGGGTCGGACATCGCCTTTCTCGGCGGCCTCATCAACTACGTCATCAATTCCGACCGCTGGAACAATGAGCCCTTCTTTAAGGATTACGTGACCCATTACACCAACGCCGCGACCCTGATCAACAAGGAGTTCAAGGACACCGAGGATCTCGACGGCGTCTTCTCCGGGCTCGGTCCGTATAAGGAGGGCGCCTGGGGGCTGAACGGTTTCGTCGGTCAGTACAAACCCGATACCTGGCAATATCGCAATGCCCCGGTCGGCGATCAGGGACGCACCGCCAATACCGCCCAGACCGGCGAGCAGGGCGTGCAATCAGGGCAGCCAGGCTCCGATCAGGCCAAGTTGGGTCCGATCCCGGCGCCGCCCGGCCCACCCTTCACGCCGCTGGTGAAATCGCTACTCAACCCCGCTGCGCCGCAGGACCCAACGCTTCAGGATCCGCTATGCGTGTTCCAGATCGTGAAGCGCCATTATGCCCGCTACACCCCTGAGATGGTCGAGACGGTGACTGGCTGCCCGCAGGATCGCTTCAAGGCGGTCGCCGAGGCGCTCCTGACCAACTCCGGTCCGGATAGAACCAGCGCCTTCTGCTACGCCGTCGGCTGGACCCAGCACACTTACGGCCCTCAGATGATCGGCGCGTCCGCGCTGCTGCAGCTGCTCCTCGGCAACATCGGGCGGCCGGGTGGCGGCATCGCCGCGCTCCGCGGCCACGCCACGATCCAGGGATCGACCGACGTCCCGACCCTCTACCATTCGATCCATGGCTACATGCCAGCGCCGTCGGCTCTCCGCAAGCACGAGACCCTGCGGCAATACCTGCAGAGCGAGACGCTGCCGAAGGGCTACTGGGCCAACATGCCCAAGTTCCTGGTGAGCTATCTCAAGTCGATGTGGGGTGACGCCGCGACAATCGACAACGCCTTTGGGTACAACTGGCACCCGCGCATCGTGGGCGACCACTCGCACATGCCGATGATGCTGGCGATGGACGAGGGGCGCGTGCGAGGCATGTTCGCGATGGGCCAGAATCCCGCCGTCGGTGGTCAGAACGCGGGGTTCCAGCGGCGCGCGCTCGCCAAGCTCGACTGGCTCGTCGTCAAGGACAACTTCGAGACCGAGACAGCCGCCTTCTGGCGCACCTCGCCTGAGGTCAAAAATGGCGACCTCAAACCGGAGGAGATCAAGACCGAAGTCTTTCTCTTCCCGTCAGCGCAGGTTGGCGAGGCTGATGGTACCTTCACCAACACCCAGCGGCTGATCAAATACCACCACAAGGCGGCCGACGCCCCCGGCGATTGCCGGACCGACATCTGGTTTACTTACCATCTGGGGCGACGGCTCAAAGCGCTCTATGCCGACAGCACCAGTCCACGCGATGAGGGCTTCAAGCATCTCGTCTGGGACTACGAGCCGGAGCCAGACGAGGTGGCCCAGTCCCGCATCAAGGATGAGCCGAGCGTTCGCAAGATCATCCGCGAGATCAACGGCTTCAATACCAAGACCGGCAAGCTGCTCGCCACGTTTGGCGATCTCAAAGACGACGGCTCCACCACCTGCGCCTCGTGGATCTACTCCGGATACTTCCCCGCCGAGGACAAGCTGCTCCCGGCCAGTCGCGTGCCGGACGATCCCGGCGGACCGGGCACGAACCTCAAGTGGGGGTTTGCCTGGCCGGCGAACCGTCGCATCATCTACAACCGCGCCTCGGCCCGGCCAGACGGTCAGCCGTGGAGCGAGGCGAAGAAATGGATCTGGTGGGACCCGAGCAAGGTACCCGCGGCGACTGCCGCCGCCCCGAATCCGAAGCCGGGGATGTGGGTCGGTCACGACGTTCCCGATTTCCCGGCGACCAAGAAACCGGACGCCAAGGCCAAGGAGGGCGGCATCGGGCTCGATGCCCACTCCGGCACCGACCCCTTTATCCTGAAGGCGGATGGCAAGGGCTGGCTCTTCACCCCAACCGGTCTCGTCGACGGTCCACTCCCGACCCACTACGAGCCGATCGAGTCGCCTGTTCGTAACCCCCTCTATGGTCAGCAAAACAGCCCGGTCCTCAAGCGTTGGGACCGCGATACGAACGCTGCCGCCGCGCCTGAAGATCCGGCCTTCCCCTACGTGCTCAGCACCTACCGGCTGACCGAGCATCACCTGTCCGGTGTGATGAGCCGCTGGCTGCCCTGGCTCTCAGAGCTCCAACCGGAGCTGTTCGTCGAGATCAGCCCGGAGCTCGCCGGCGAGAAGAAGATCGGGAACACCGAGATGGTCCGGATCATCACTCCCCGTGGGGAGATCCAGGCCAAGGCGCTCGTCACCCGCCGCCTGCAGCCGCTGCAGGTGGCTGGTAAGACGATTCACCATGTCGGTCTGCCCTGGCACTGGGGCTATCAGGGGCTCGTCACCGGCGCCGTGGTCAACGACCTCTCGCTGATGGTCGGTGACCCGAACGTCTCGATTCACGAGGGCAAGGCGTTCGTCTGCAACGTGGAGAAGGTGTGATGGCACGGCAAGACACCGCCACTCCCGTTCCCCAGCTGCCATCGACCGGTCCCGCGGGCGCGTCGGCGGGGACGCCGACCGCGGCCGGCGCCCCGGTCACGCCACCCGGCTCCTTCGCCGCCGAGTCGATGGGCTTCTACACCGATACCACCGTCTGCATCGGCTGTAAGGCGTGCGAGGTTGCCTGCAAAGAGTGGAACGGACTCTCGTCGACTGGCGGCGGTGTCCATACGATGAGCGGCGACTCGTACGACAACACCGAGCGGCTCGACGGGCAGCACTGGCGCCATGTCAAGTTCATCGAGCAGTTCAGCGAGGACGCCAGCGGCGGTCGCCAGGGCCGCTGGCTGATGATGAGCGATGTCTGCAAGCACTGTGTCCAGGCTGGCTGCCTGGAGGTCTGCCCGACCGGCGCCATCATTCGCACCGAGTTCGATACAGTCGTCATTCAGGCCGACGTCTGCAACGGTTGCCGCGCCTGCATCGCGGCCTGTCCGTTTGGCGTGATCGAGGTCAACCCGGTCAACAACACGGCGATGAAGTGCACCCTCTGCTACGACCGGATGTCGGCCGGGCTGACGCCCGCCTGCGCCCAGGCCTGTCCCACCGCCTCGATCCAGTTCGGCCCGATCGCCGAGCTGCGCGACCGGGCCAAGTTGCGGGTCGATCAGCTCAACCAGGGGAACCAGGATCGCCCCGCCGCCTACCTCTACGGCGCCGACGACTCGATCCTCGGCGGGCTCAACTCGTTCTATCTGCTGGTCGACGAGCCGGAAGTCTACGGGCTGCCAAAGAACCCGCAGCTCCCCTCCAAGCACGCCGCGCCGACCGGTTTGATGTCGACGGCTGGCGCGGTTGCGCTCGGTGTCCTCGGGGTGGTCGGCTTCCGCAAGCGCCGGATGGACGCCTTTGCCGGCGAGGCGCGCACCACGACAACCGTCCGTACCGAGACCCGGACGACGACGACCCTCGGCGACGAGGAGGTGCTGCATGATTAGCCCGCTGCTGCTGAGCCCGCCGTCTGACACCTGGTATACCCAGGCGCCCGATTGGGGCTGGTTGATCGTCGTCTACTTCTTCCTGGGCGGGATCGCCGGCGGCGCCGCGTTTCTCTCGGCGATGTTCGATCTGTTCGGCGCGCCGGAAGACCGGCCGATGGCCCGTCTCGGCTACGTTGTCGCCTTTATCGCCATTGTCCTTGCTGGTCCGCTCTTGATCGTCGACCTCCACCGGCCGGAGCGCTTCTGGCACCAGTTCATCGCGTCGAAATCGCATGGCTTGATCTTCAAATGGTGGTCACCAATCTCGTACGGCTCCTGGGCGGTCGGTCTCTTCGGCGTCCTGATCACGCTCGCATTTGTGGGGACCATCGCTCAGCGTGAAGGCTCGCCGCGAATCCTGCTGTCGCTCCGAGAGGGCATGCTGGGCCGAATCGTCTCGGTGCTGACCGGTCTATTCGGCCTCTTCGTCGCTGGCTACACCGGGATCCTGCTCGCGGCGACCAACCGGCCCCTCTGGGCCGACACCACATTGCTCGGGTTGCTCTTCCTCCTGTCGGGTGTCTCGGCGGCCGCCGCCGTCATGACGCTGCTCGGGCGGCGGACCCACCCGGCGTCGGTCCACTGGCTCAACCAGATGGATGCCTGGACCAGCCTGATCGAGCTCGCGGTCCTGATCGTCCTCGCGCTCTCGCTCGGCTCGGTGGCCCGGGAGGTCTGGGGCAACGGCTGGGGCGTGCTGCTGGTGGTTGGCGTCGCGGTGGTCGGGTTGCTCCTGCCGCTCCTGCTTCACTGGCGGCCCCGTCTGCTCGGCAACCTGAGTGTTCCCAGCGCGGCCGTCCTCGTCATCGTCGGCAGCTTCCTCCTGCGCACGGTGATCGTGCTTTCCTCACAGGCGGTGTAGGGTGACCACGCAACTCCGCCACTGGCCACGCCGTCTCCTGGTCCCCCTGCTGCTGCTGCTCGGTCTGGTCCTGACCGCCTGCGGTCCCGAAGGCAACCGGACGCGGGGCGGCGGGGCCGGCGCCGATGTCGGGAACCGGGGCGACTCGGTGGAACTGCAGGACGACAAACCGGCGCCCTACGATCGAATCTTCCATGACACGCCAAACGATCAACCCGCCGCAAAGGCCGCCGGTTGATGTCAGACGGCTTCCCCTCGTGATCTCGTGATGACGGCGACATCGACCGGAGCGCGACGCCAGCTGGAAGCGATCGCACGGTCGCAGCCAGAGACCGAGCCGTGGCTCGCCCTCTACCAGGCGGCGCTCGACGCCGCCGAGAACCCGGCCTGGGAGGTCGCGGCCACCGCGACCATGCTGCATCCCACACCAGCCGGGCCCGCGCCGCTCCTCACCGGAGCGACCGTACCGATCCCGCCGGATCTCGTCGCCGAGCTGTTTCGCTGTCTGTTTGCTGCCATTGCCAGGTCTGATGGCTCCAACGGGGCGTTCCGCGACGCCACCGCGGCGATGGATGCGCGCGACCTGCTCCAGGCGGCGATCAATCAGGATGGCGATCGAGTCCTGGGGGTGGCGACCGGCGGGGGCGTCGACGCCGCGGCTCTGGCCGCCATCGCGCAGGTGGCGACCCTGCCCCTGCTGCAGGCGCTGCGGCGCCGCTTTGCCGCGACGGCGCCCTTGCCATGGGACCACGGCTTCTGCCCCATCTGCGGAGCCTGGCCCGTGCTGGCGGAGCTGCGTGGACTGGAACGCGCGCGCCGCCTGCGCTGCGGCCGGTGCGGGGGTGACTGGGGCATCATCGCCCTGCGTTGCCCCTTCTGTCTGACCCATGACCACCGGCACGTGGGATCGTTGATCCCGGCCGACGGCGCGGAAGCGCGCCGGGTCGAGACGTGCGACCAGTGTCGCGGCTACATCAAGACGGCCACAACGTTGCGCGGCTGGGCGGGCGACGAGGTTGGGCTCGCCGACCTGAGCAGCATCGATCTCGATCTGGTCGCGCTGGAACGGGACTATGCCCGGCCCGACGCGCCGGCGGTCGACCTCGCACTCCGCCTGGTTCCCGCCACCGCGGAGGGGCAGTCGTGACGCCCCGACGTGTCGTGCCGACCCGGAAGCGCGATGACGGTTCGGTGGGACGGGGTGCGACGCGGGATCGAGGATCGAGCGGCCGCCGATGATTGAGCGCGATCAGCTGCGTCCCGGTGCCATCTGCGCGCAACTGGTGGCGGCGACGGATGCCGCCGAAGGACGTCGCAAGCGCCGCAAGCGCAACACGACCCCGGATACCATCGGTCTCGCGATCAAGCTCGATCTGCTGGAGCGGGCCGCCGAGGCCGACCCCGATCCCGAGGCGTTCGAAGGCTGGTTGCTGGACCAGTGCCTCGCGGCCGGTCCGCTCGCCGGAGCGACCCGGGCGATGGCGATGGACATCCTGAGTGAATGGCAGGTCGCCGAAACGTTCGGCTCCTTCCGCGCCTGGCTCGTGGCCGGCGCCCCCTCCGACGATACCCGCCCTGGCCCCGACCAGGGTCTGGACCCCCGACCGTAGCACGCTAAACGAACCCGTTTCTCACCACGGCTGCAGTGCTTCAACGGCCTCGGCCGTTGGCGACGGGAGCTCAGTATTGGTGACGGCGAGGATGATGTCGTGATACGTGTGCTGGTCACGGGCATGTCTGGCACTGGCAAGTCGACGGTGATCGAGGAACTGGCCGCCCGCGGCTACAAGGCCATTGATACGGACGATGACGGTCTGTCGGAATTGGTGAGCGTCCCCGACGACGTACCAACCGGCCTGGATCCTGGCCAGGACTGGGTCTGGCGAGAAGATCGCATTCAGGAGCTCCTGTCGACCGACGACGCTGACGTGCTCTTCCTTGGTGGGTGCTCCCCGAACCAGGGGCAGTTCTACCCGCGGTTCGACCACATCGTTCTGCTGACCGCCCCCGCCCATGTGATTGTCGAGCGGTTGGTCACACGGACGAACAATCCGTATGGCAAACGTCCTGAGGACGTCGCTCGTGTGCTCGATCTGTTGCACACCGTCGAGCCGTTGTTACGACGAGGAGCTGGGACCGTCATCGATACCACCATTCCCCTCACCCAGGTGGTGGCGCAGGTGCTCCAACCCGTGGACGCACGAGCGTGTGGGAAGAACCGCCGGCAGCACCTACAGGATGGTCCCTCGAGGCCCAGGAAGGACCCAGCTCTTTCCGCCGGGAGTGTGGAGCGGGAGAGTCGAGTGCCAGATCAGGAATCGCCAGAACGAGACGAGGGCTGAGCTCTCTACGGTCGCACCGGTCCAACCTCGGTCACGACGAGCGCTCCGAGGCCGATCCGCTCAAGGTGTGCTGGCGAGATCGACCCGTCCTCCTCCCAGCCCCGGACGTCGTAATAGGCCGCGATCATCGTCTCCAGCCAGGGCCGGCTGAGACGGGTCGGAGGACCGTCGCCGTCGCTGTCGAGCACGCGGGGCGGCAGGGTGTCGTCGGCCCGGGTCCAGCCCTGCCGGATGTTGAAGAGCTTCTTGACGTTGGTGATGCGCGCCCCTGCCTGGCGCAGGTCGTCCGCCGTGGTCGGCAGACCCGTCACGAGGCGATGCAGCGCGGCCGACTCCTCATGGAGATCGGCGAAGGTATGGCGCAAGAACTTGCAGAGCGTCAGCGAGTCGAGGATCGCCGCCTGATCCTCGGCGCCAGCGGCCGCTTCCGCCCGTACCGTCGCCGCTGCCGCGGGATCGAGCCTATCGGAGAGATCGACCTCGTAGGCCGACGAGCGATTGTGGCAGGCGCCGCGGGTGCCGACGGCGAGCCCCAGCGCCAGTGTTTCCAGCTTGCGCGGGTCGTACCCCGGCAGCTCCAACCCCTTAACGTGCATCGCCCAGCCGTCGCTCCCCTGGCCCACCCGTGCCGCCGCCGCCCGCGACCCTTCGGCCAGGAGATCGCCGATCCCTTCGCGTCGTCCAATCGCCGCGATCGTCCGCAGGAGCGAGGCACCGTCGCCGAAGCGGGGCATCTCCGTCTCGGGCACGCTGAGGTCGACCCCTCGCTCGGCGCACTCCATCGCCCAGGCGATCGTCGCGCCGGTGCTGATCGCATCCATCCCCAGATCGTCGCAGAGCGCCGCCGCCCGCAGCACCGCGTTCGGATCGGCGACGCCGCAGAGGGAACCGAGTGCAAAGAGCGTCTCGTACTCCAGCCGTACCTCGGTAACCGCTCCACCATCCTGGGTGCGATAGCGATGCTCGCAGCCGACGGTGCAGGCAGCGCAGCCATGCTTGTCGGTATGGTGGGTCAGGAGCAGTGTCTCGCCGCCGATCGCCTCCGCGCCCTCGAAGCGACCTTCCTGGAAGTTCCGGGTCGGCAGCAACCCCATCCGGTCGAAGAAGGTGACGTTCGCGGCCGTGCCGATCTCGCGGTACTTCGCGGTACCCGGACCAAGGCTCCGCTCCGCCAGACCGCGCGCCGCAATCGCCAGCCCCCGTGGATCGGCCACTCGCGGTGGGGTATCGCCGCGAACCGCCATCGCCTTCAATCGCTTGGCGCCCATCACCGCGCCGGCGCCGGTGCGACCGGCGAGACGGCCGTCGTTGCTGATCGCGGCGTAGCGGACGCCGCGCTCCCCCGCTATCCCGATCGCCGCAACCCGAAAACCGGTACCGATCTCCGCCCGCACCGTCTCTGCCGTCGCCGCCGGTGATTGCCCCAGCAGGTCGGCGGCCGGCCGCATGTCAACGCGGTCGCCGTCGATGACCAGGGTCGACCACCCCGGAGCCTGACCGCAGAGCACGAAGGCGTCAAACCCGGTGCGCTTGAGCGCCATCGCCAGATAGCTGGAGGAGAGGGAGTCGCCGATCACCCCGGTCTGTGGCGACAGCGTCGCCACCGCCAGCTTGCTCGCCGTGGTGATCCCGGTGCCGACGAAGGGACTCGACGCGAAGACGAGGGGGTTCTCAGGGGAGAGCGGATCGGCGCCGGGGGGGCAATAGCGCAGCAGCAGGTAGCTCGCCAGCCCGATGCCGCCCAGTACGCGGGCGAACAGATCGTCGTCGATCGCCACTGGATCGCTCGCGCCCGACCCGAGGTCGATCAGCAGCGCCCGCCCATGAACGCCGTGCACGCCCCGGCTCATCGTCCCGATCCCCCCGCCACACTGGAGACGAGGAGGACGGTCATCCCCGACTCGAGACGCTGGTCGCGATCGGTTGTGAACCGCTCGCTGACGACGAAGGTGTAGCCGCTCAGAAGCCAGCCGGTCTCGGCATCGATGACCCGCCCGAGCAGCTCCGGGCACGCCTCACCAAGGGCGGTCGCGACCGCCCCGAGCGAGTCGCCGCATACCTGCAACCGGCGGTGCCCGACCACCATCCGCGGAACGCCGAACAGCTCAACCTCGATCTCGCCACCGGACCGCGTCACGGCGTCACCGGAGCACGCTGGCATCCCGGCTGCCGATCCGCTCGCCGGGGAGCGCGTCGCTTCCCCTGCCGCGGGGAAGACCGGCGTTTCCGTGCCCGATCCGACCACGGGAGCGGTCGCCGACCCCGCTCCCGTGAGGGACGCCGCCGTCTGCGCCGTTCGCCTGCTCACGGCGGTGCTCCGGCCGGTCGCGAAGCGCGTTCCACCGCGCAACGACCGATCGGTCATCGACGCTGTCGGCGCCCGTGCATCCAGCTGGATCGGATCATGTTTCATCGGGTCATGATAGCCTAGCCGGGGCACCTCAGGACCAACGCCGAGCGGCGATGCCCGATCCGAGATGGCTGGATGATCCCCATCGTTGTCCTATCGATCCGCCGCGTCGTCATCCCGTGCTCCAACGCTGTCATCCCGAGCGCCGCCCCACTGCCGCGATGGTCAACTGGCCTGCCACCCCACGACCGCGTTCCATCGCTCTCCTTCCGAGCCTGCCGAGGAATCCCTCTCAGCCTGCCACCACCCGGCCTCGTCATCGGCACGTGAATCGTCACGCCGATGATCGCGACACATGCGCACGTCGTGCTCATGGCGACTGGCTGGTCGGGGACCAGGGCGCATGCCATGCGCCCCTACCACGAACGGGCGATGATCCGCGTCATGGCCGATGGGACCCGGCCATGGTTTGCGGGGACCGCGTCGTGGCCCACTGGGATCCACGCGACCCGCACCGGCGAGCGCAGCAAGCAGCGCCCCTGCCACGAGGGTGTCGGCCTCCACGGCCCGACCCCCCGGCGGGTGGCGTCCTGGACCCTGACGGTGCGTCATAGGGACGTACGCCCAGCAGGTTCAGGGAGCACCGGCGGACCTGGGCATTGCCGGACACCCTGCCCCATCACGCCCCTGCGGTGGGGGCGCAAGGCATGCGCCCGCTCGTGCGGGTCGCGCCGGCTCAGTGAGAACGGACGCGGATCATCGCCCCTCCGTGGTAGGGGCACTTGGCATGCGCCCATGGTGCTGACCGCAATGGAGCGGGTAGGCGGATGAGCAGGCTGGGCGGTAGGAGAGCCACTTGCTGCACCCGCTGGCTGGCGGGAGACAGAAAGAGATTCCTCGAAAGGCTCGGAATGACGACGATCGGGGCGTTGCACGAAGGAGCCTGGGGACGGTCAGAGGCGGAGAGGGAGAACGATCGCTTTGGCTCGCTGTGGCTGACCAGATGGAGCCACCCGCACGGTAGGTGGCCGCGGCATCGACCAGCGCCTGTTCCTTGCCCGGTAGCCCGTGCCCGGTGGCGCCGTCACCACGTCGATGTGACTTTGTGCAGACCGCGCGGAGCGTCCGGGTCGATCCCACGCTCCCGGGCGAGATGCCAGGCGAGCTGCTGCAGCGGCAGAATCATCAGGACCGGCGTCAGCGGCTCGGAACCGAGATCCTCCAGCGGCAGCCCGACCGTTCCGAGCATGGCCGCCGCCGGGTCGCCGATCACGAGGCTGTCCGCGCCGCGCTCGCTCAATCCTTCCAGCACCGGCCGCATCGCCGCCCCGCCAGCTCCCTCGGGGACCACCGCCATGACGGGGAAGCCGCGGTCGATCATCGCCATCGGCCCATGGAGCAGGTCCGCCCCGGAGAAGGCATGGGCGACGATATAGCTCGTCTCCATCAGCTTCAACGCCGACTCCCGGGCGGTCGGGTCGTTGAACCCACGGGCGGTCACCACCAGCTGCTCCGCGAAGCGGTACCGCACGGCGAGCGCCGCGACATCCGCTTCCCGTGCTAGCAGCCGTTCGGCCCGCGCCGGTAGGGCGCCGGTATCGTCGTCGTCACCTCCAGCGAGTGCATCGACCAGGCAAAAGAGAGTCAGCAGCTGAGCCGTGTAGGTCTTGGTTGCCGCGACCGCTCGCTCGGGACCGGCCAGGATGTCGAGATGATGCTCCGCCATCTCGGCGAGGGGTGAGCCGGCGGAGTTCGTCACCGCCACGGTGATCGCCCCGCCATCCCGCGCCCGGCTGAGCGGCTCGACCAGATCGGGGGACGCTCCCGACTGGCTGACAGCGATCACGAGCACGTCGCGCAGGGCGGGTCGCGCATCGTAGATCGTCATCGTTGAGGGGGATGCCAAACCGGCGGGCAACGCGAGACGGGTCTCGACGAGATACTTGGCGTAGAGGGCGGCATGGTCGGAGGTGCCCCGGGCAACGAAGAGGACGAACCGCGGCTCGCGAGCGCGCACCGCCGTCGCGACCTCGCGGATGCGTGCTCGCCCCTCGGTCAGAACCCGGCGCAGCACCTCCGGTTGCTCGCAAATCTCGGCGGCCATGATCGTGCCGTTCATCACTCCTCCCGGCGATAGACCGTCTGCCCCCCGACCATCGTGCCGGTGACCATCAGCCGGTCGTCGAACAGCGTCAGGTCGGCATCGAAGCCAGCGGCGATCCGGCCACGACGGGTCAGCCCGAGCAGGCGCGCCGGAACCTCGGACGCCATGCGGAGGGCGTCGGCCACTGGCGTCCCGGTCCAGGCCACGACATTGCGGATCGCCTGATCGAGGGTCAGGATCGACCCCGCCAGGGTGCCATCCGCGAGCCGCGCCGAGGTGTCGTCGACCACCACTTCGCGTCCACCGAGACTGTACCGCCCCGGTGGCATCCCCGCCGCCGGCATCATGTCGCTGACCAGGCAGATGCCCTCGATCCCCTTGGCGCGCAGGGCGACCCGGACAGCCGCCGGGTGGCAATGCACCCCATCGACGATCAACCCGGCGGTCAGCCGGTCGTCGTCAAGCGTGGCGCCGATCGCCCCTGGCGAGCGGTGACCGAACGGAGACATCGCGTTATAGAGATGCGTCGCCATCTCCGCCCCGGCATCGACGCCGGCCTGAAACGCCGCATCGGTGGCGTCGGTGTGTCCCAGGCTGACCAGTGTGCCGCGTTCACGGAGGCGGCGAATCATCTCAAGGGCACCTGCCCGCTCCGGCGCCAGCGTGACCAGACGGGGCACCGCGTTCGGCGGCAGCCAGTCGAGCCAGTCGACCCCGGCCACCTCGATCAGCTCGCGACGGTGGGCGCCTGGCCGCTGGGGGGAGAGGAACGGTCCTTCCAGATGAAGCCCCAACACACGTGCCCCGGCGGCGCCGTGTGCGCTGGTAAGTGCCGCGAAGGCCGCCGGATAGAGCTCCTGAGGGGAGGTGATGAGCGTCGGCAGGAAGGCGGTGACGCCGGTTCGCGGCAGCTGCGCGGCGAGGTGCCGGAGGGCCGCCGGGT
>JAABUS010002790.1_pt1 | contig 31146 bp, 33 predicted proteins | sample 5560161 | NCBI WGS metagenome assembly JAABUS01 (sample SAMN10711885, study PRJNA513376) | rock metagenome | isolation source: Antarctica rocks | place: Antarctica: Victoria Land, Trio Nunatak nord | collected 2016-01-04
TCAAAGCACCTAATCTTTAGATCCAACTCTGTTGCGTTTGTATTACGCTAGGAACTTTCAAAATTCCAACTCGTCTAGGTAGCAATGTGCGACCTAGAATAGCGCTGATACACTTAAAGAAGGCAGTAGAGCATCCTAATTAGGACCCAGTCGGCGAGATGAATTCCCCAACTTTCCGTATGGTTCGCCACATTAGCTTATTGACTATCGAAAGAGACTGTACTGTTCGATTTGGTACGACCGAGCCTTCATGTTTCCCTTCGGTCCATAGGGTTAGCCTTACTGTAGGGCTCGGCACCCGAGCTTACTCATTCTCCACACACTCACAGAGACCAAACTCAACTCTATTACCACCCACTGAACCATAGCATCTACCATACCCACAGTAGATCCATGACAATTATACTACTATTAGAGTGTATTTGATTATGTTATCCTCGAATTCTTTGACAAACAGCATGCAACGACAAGATTTCTTGGAAGATGTTTCCAAAGCTTTTCTGAAGCATCTTTGCAGAGCTTGTTCCTCCCTCGTGTCGACGACGGCAGTCACCAATGATGCATTCCTTTCGAGTCATATTGTGATATTTCTTCGCTTTTAACACAGTAAGGCTTACGCAGCCTGACGGTCAAGCAAGAACGAGAGAGCCTTAGCCATGCAGCAGAGGCATGTCTCAGCAACTCGCCTAGCAACGATGCTGCCTTCTTAATGGCACTAGCCATCTCAGACCAGGCATCCTGCTTCTCCTGTCTTTGGAATTATACTGTCCTACGTTAAGGGTGGTTGTGGGGCTTTCGCAACGATGTGCAGTGAAAAGATTTCCGATTTTATTGCTTGTATTTGTCTAATCCGAGCTTTGTCTGGGATTATTATTACACTGTTCAACAGTATCACGATAATGAGCTTCACAGGATAGTGCAGGTTCTGAGTATTTCTCCGAACATCCATATATATCGACACTTTAGATTCTCACAAAGAGCACTCGGAAATGAAGCCAGATCTTCGCTTGTACCGAGTACAGATGGACACATCGCAAAGTCGCGGAAGATTTCCACTTAGAAAATCAATGGATCCAGTCAATTCTCTCCACATTTCAGGAAGCTCGTGAGAGATGTCCGTAACAGAATATCCTGCCTCGCTAATGTTTAGGCAATCACATCTGAAGACTTTTTCCGATACGGGAGATATCTGAAATGAAAGTATGCCAGTTGTCTGCCTGGGTCATTCATTACCTTCGGTAGCTTACTGTTGGCTCCCAACTTTATCACATGTCAAAGCCTTTTCTCCTCCCTGGCTCTGGAACTCCAAGTTAGAGTTGCCATGGACGTACGTCATCTATTAAGACCCACGCGTCTAGCCTCGGGGGAGCATCTAGAACAAGGTGCGGGGTCCCAGAACTGCTGCCCCTCATGAGCACCAAAACGCGCAATTGCAACGCAGAGAATCCCTGCATTATCACACAAACGACAGGCTGAGAGTTCCTGATCCCGCTGGATCTGAATTTGGCTTGTAAAACAAGTTTCCACATGCAAACAAGATCATAAGGTACCTAGCGCAGTCCGGTCGACTCGGTCGTTACCCTAAGGTAAGGTAGGTACTAGGTACTCAACTGAAAAAGTAACCCTGATGGGGGACTGACGTCAATGAAGGGGTCTTGCTATGTACTGTACATATAGGTAACACTTGGTCCCTCCTGTTGTTAAGGTATACAGACACACATACGAAACGAATCATCAAACAAGACCATCCAAAAAACTAAACGTACTGTAAGTGCCTTTTGCAACTAACCACCTTTTGCCCAGGCGGTTGACCTAACAGATCACAGTATCTAAAATCCAAACACCATGTCTGGTAAGACGACCCTCCCCACCCCCATCACCCACTCTATCCCTACGCTACTTCAAAAAACTACCTTTCCATTTCCACCCCTTGCCACACACACACCCCCAATCCAACTAACTTTAACTCCTTGCTAACCCAGGTCTTGTTGGAGGCTTAACCGACACCGTCGGCAAGACCGTCGGAGGTGTGACCGACACAGGTAAGCCATCCATCCTCAATCCTCTCTTCCCAACCCTAAACCAGAGTCCCGCCTAACCCACTCCATCTAGTGGGCAACGTAGGCGACGGCCTGGGCAAGACCGTCGGAGGCGTGACCGACACAGCCGGCGACGCGACCAAGGGCGTTGGCAACACCGCAAAGGGCGCCACGGACTCGGTTGGCAAGACGGCGGGGGGTGCCACGGGGGGTTCCTCTGGGGGCGCGAAGAAGCAGGATGCGGGGAACCCGTTGGGTCTGTGATGAAGTGCTGAGCTACTTTGAGGGAAGGGGGGTAGTGGTTCAGGGTTGTATAGGATAAGTTTAGATGAATCAAATTATATATCTTGTCCGTACGGTTTTATACCTTTTTCTTTGAAACCGGGCAATGATATCCACCGGTTCGGATATAGAGATGGATGGCTTCGTGCCCCTTCTCCAGCCCCCCCCCCGCTCCAACACTCCATATGTTCACGCGATCATCAGCACTGGTACTTATCCCGGAATATTGCACGCGAACTGGAATTATGGTTATAGCGATGGTGGCCTCGTAGGATACCGACCGTGCGTACTCGACATGGTTCAGTATCGTACTTAAGAGGGGGTAGGGTAGTAGGGGCAGGTAAGTAGGTAAAGTAGGCATCTCGTCGAGTCGTGGGGGTTTGTGGGGTGTGTGGTATGGCCCCTTGTTGAGAGATGGTTCCTCATTTGACTACGTCCTGAATAGTCACGTATGGGCTCCGGTTTATAGGATTGTTCGGTTGTTTGCACACATCTAGATGAAATGCAGGGTACGAGGTGAACTTTTCACACGAGCAGGAACGCGTAGATGTGGCTGGCGTATCCCGAAAGGTCTGGAATTGTGCGTTGGATTTGTAGGTTGATACGATGGTAACAGGGCTACTACGGTCGAGCATTTTGCCTACCTTTGCCAGGGGTCATAATCACATATCCCCTTCCTCTTTCCCTTTTCCCAACACCCTTGGCCGATGAGGATCCACCATCAACTCCTCATGTCATCTGTGAATCCCCTTACACCCAAACCGTAAGCCCAATCACCACAGCCCCAGCAACAGCGTACCAGCAACGTCCTTGCCTCCCTGTCACGCCTAATGTAGTCGAACCATTCGAGTTATCTCCCTTACTTGAGCTTCCTCCTTTACCACCTGATGAACCTGCAAGCAGAAGTCAACTACTGCTTCATCTTTAGGTCAGAAGGAGGACAAATCCACTTACTTGAACCGGATGATCCACCGGATGAACCCCCACTCGATGTACCCCCGCCAGCCGCTGAGTCCCCTGAGCTGCTACCTGAAGACGAGCCGCCGGACGACGAGCCACCCGACGACGAGCCGCTCGACGACTCCCCAGAGCTTCCCGAACTGCCCCCTCCGCCGCCACCGCCGCCCCTCTTTTCTAGGGTGTCCACATGTGCATAGCGTCTCTTCACCATATCATCCGTGTTGGCGTGCCAGCTATTTGCTAGCTCTGCCGCGCGCCGGGAGAGGGAAGTCGAGGAGGAAAGCAAGATGGTAGGAAGAGCGGGAACGAGTATCGAGGAAGCGAGAAGGAGGGAGAGTGGTTGGAGGAGCTTCATGTTGAAGTTCGAGCAGGATGTGGAGAGGTTGGGCTTGAAGGTGGTGAATCTGAGCAGAGATTTAGAGAAAAGGGTTCATGACCAGAGCTTGTTCGGCTAGGGTTAAAGAAGTAGAGGAAAACGAGGAATACTGGACAGTGATCTTGTGAACGCAGCCCTGAGTTTATGTGTTTGTCAAGTAGAACTTGTTTGGAGGCTATGGTAGTAGGAGATACAAGGATGAATCCTCTGGGTTTTTATGGACAGATATCTTGTGGCTTCATTGAAGTAACGACTGAGGCGGGAGGTATCACAGGATTCATGCCACCGCCTCATCCACGCTTTGGCGAGGCTATGAAGGCCCTGGTCCTTGGTTCAGCATGGCGATGAGTCGTGTGAGTAAGAATCTGCCATATGTAGTTCCTTGCGCAACCCATCCATGCTCGTCATGTGACTGCGGTACACAGCCATAGGCACCATATGACAAGATCAGTGATGAAATTGGAGCGATTTTCAAACGCCAAGCAAGGCTGACAGGTTTTATCCATTACTCCTACAGGAAGTAAGGCCAAACGTGATAGTCATGATGCGGGGCATAGGTAGCATGCCAGATTAGCTATTTGTAGAGGGTGTCCAGTGTAAGGCGTGAAAAGCACTTGGTAGGCGCCATGATCACGTGCAAAAAAGAGGTCGCCAAAGTGTAAACTGTTCAAACCTTGTACTATCTATTCATGTCATCCTTCAATACCCAAAAGCGCTCGAGAAGACCGGAAGTGATTGTTCACAGGTCAATGACGATATGCAAGAAACAGTCTCCTTGAAGCCTCTAGACAGACGCTTGGAGCAAAAGAAAGAAAGGTAAACCAGAAGGCTCCCAAGGTTCACACGATAAAATCAACATCAAGTTTTTGTTTGTCGATAGACGCTGTTGTATAAAGCGTAGTATTCAGTATTGTGCTCGACTATCGATTCTCTATATACATGTTTGCTTTTCTACTATCTAAGTGGTCTTCTCCCTCCCTATTCCCCATGTCTTTGACCTATCGAGTCCTGCGTAAGCAACCACTTCAAAAGCATGTGCATTGGATTGCTAGAAGCTGTTTTGATGGATCGATGATTTGACGACGTAAGGAAAAGCGGTCTTATCAATTCTGAGATCAGTATTCCTGTAGCATCGATCTGCGTGGCCACTCTGCAAAGATGTACAGCTGAACGACCGACTCTCATTCGATGGTTCGTTTAGTATCTCTTCAGCTAAAAATTACGTCCCGTCTTCTTACCGTAGTCTTCCTACTGCTCCGTCTATTACCAAAGCTCGCGGGACTTCTTGCAAACAACACCTCGTAATTTCGCCATCTTGTTCACACTGGTACTTATTTGTTCTGATGCTAGACTGTCAATCGATCAATTCTCAGACATCTTTGATGCTTATTTGGAGTCGTTTTCTGGGTTTCATAATGTGAGCATGTTCCTTTATTGAGTCTTCCAGGTACGTTCTGGTCATGCTCCTTGTTCTTCCGGTTCCTTCATGCGTCTAGTATCCCGACCATTGAGAAAGTCAATTGGAAAGCTAGCATTGCTTGCAACTTCATGGGCCAGACAGACGCTCTTCCAATGCGATATTCGATCGATGAAGCAGTTTTAATGCTCGCCATCCAGATGCTCTAACGGTAGAATATGGGAACCAGGTGAGCTACAAGAGCATTCGTGCCTTTGCCCTTTTATGATCTTCTGGTGTCGAACTCCAGATGCCGAAGGTACGTCGTTAAATGCCGTGGGTAGTGGATCAGCCATTTTGAATGTGATATATTGCTGAAGTCGGTAGCGCAAAATGTAGATCTTGTCTCCTTTGATTGAGTGGGCAGTTTAGAGATTCGTGGTCGTAACAAGCTGACTTCCGAAGGTCTACCCAAGTTTTGAATAGGCATTGCGAAGACCTCAGAAGGTTTATGAAGAATCCTAAATGTCGTCACTGGCCGAAGGGTATAGCTTATTGGGCGGACCTTACACGGCGCCTGACTGTCTTCTTTTGTGAGGCAGGGTCGTGTGGTGGATAAGTGGAGAGAGAAGACTTGTAAAAGTATCCCAGGTTGTAGATATCAAGCAGCTAAAAGGTTTCTTCAATCGCGAACTCCAGCTTGTCTTATTACGACATTCCCCAAACCAACAAAGTCCTGAGGTCGATTCGCACGCAGTTCCTGGTGTGGACTTTTTCATCCTTGCTGAAGATTCTGGTCCATAACCCAATTCAACGGCACGTACTCCTGCGTATGAAATGGGAACGACTGCCTTGCCCTTGCCCTTGCCCTTACTTTCCTTCTGCCATTCTTCTTTCAGGAATAATGCCTTGCAGTCCTGGCAGGACCATCTCTTTGTGTCTTTCTCCATCTCAAGTCTCCTTGCACGAGTTGATACACACTCTGCCATGCCAGCTCACCCGCGAACAGGAGCCAGAGACGTTTTTAAAGCGAGCCATAAACACCAGTGGAACGAAAAATTCGCCCCTTCGTTTGGTATTATTCGACCAGTCTGTCTTACTGTATTTACTCTGCGATCGTTCTGTGAGTGGATGTGTAGTAGTCGTAGAGGGAGAGTGGGAAGTGGGTGTCGAGAAGTCGGCTTATGGGCTTTGGGTGTTGGGAATCAGGTTGAGTATGTGATATTTGGTTAGGTAGAAGATTGGATAAGAGAGAGAAAAGGGGGGGGAAATATATGGAGAGGGTGGTATCATCTCGTGAGGTCATTCAAACATTGTGAGATTGTTGAAGTATTAAACTATTGGTCAAAGACCTCCCACACATCTTAATAGATATATAATCATCTGGATCATAGCAAAGGACATCTCACTTTGTAACAATTCGAATGATCAAAATGACTGAACTAACCTGCTGTTCTGCAAAGAACAAATATGTTTCCAAGAGACTTCCATATATACAAAGCCTCTACAAGAAGAAACCATCATTGACCACATGGGCCAAAGGTAGCCATGAGATGTAAAAGAGATAGAGCTCCAGTGTGGGAAATTGGATTTGAGTAGACGAAGGTGAGCATGCTAGGGAGGGTATATGGGACGTCACAGCTTAGGACAGCGTTGGGAAGGGTTAATATGGGCGAATGTATTGAGGTAAGGTTGGGGGGACAAATACTCACAGGTATGGCTGACTCGATCCTATGGTCGCACAAAACATTCGTTCCCAATGCCCTTCCAAACCGGGTATTCCTTTCCATCGGAACGCCACCGCCTTCCCAATGAATCCTGCGTAATTGTACACACTCCACAACTGATCTCGTACCGATGTTCACCACTCGCCCCGTTGTTTCAGCCCAGCAGCCAAGCGTCTATAATCTTTGAGCAGCTCCGCTACCTCGCTAACCTTTAGCTCCCCAGCGTCAGTCACCTCCATGAATTTTTGGATCGGCGGGGAGACTTTGCCCACTTGAGTCCGGGATTGCCCAGCTTTTGCTGTAGCTTCGGGGAGATTGTGCTCGTGCTTTGGCGGCTCTGATATCTTCGTCTCCACACTAGTAGATGACGTTGTTCTACCAAAACCTCGCATTACATTCATGCCCGCGAAACGGTTCAACGGATTCAAGCTGTTGCCTAGATTTCTCATCGACTCAACTGCAGTGTTTGCTGCCTGCGCAGTCTCATGTTGCATAGCAGACAGCTGGCTCGGGGACCCAGCCTTCTCTTTCGTCTGGTTGGTCTCAGCAGCAAAGGCGACTCGCTTTCCGCTGCCGGAGCTCTGCGTGCTGTCTGCGCTTCTTTCCCGAGGAGGTTGCTTGCGTCCCGCAAATACGGATAACAGTGCGTCATCAGTGTTACCCTTACTTTCTGGTAGTGCACCCGTCTGCTCCTCGGCTAATCCCGCTCCAACTATGCCGTCTTCATCCTCGTCCCCAATTTTTGATTCCATTAGCGCCCGCGCTTCCTCTAAGGTCTTGGGGAGAATGACATTGCCTTCACCATCCATGCCGTTTCCGGCGATTTGCTGTTCTTTTAACCGACCGAAAAGAGAATTTGAAGCTGCTGTCGAGAGTATTACCGATGTTCTTGAAGCCTTGATCTGCAGTGGTTCGCACTACGTCGCTAGCAGCGCCAAGAGCACTCACAGGAGGCTGGAACATATGACTTAAGCGACGTTGATGAGAAGGAGATGCTAGTGGCGGCGGAGGCTGCAGAGGGTGTGAAGAGGCAGGTGGGCTCTGTTGGACTGAAATCTCTGCAACTGGTACACTTGCTGTTTTAGTGGTGCCTGCACTAGGCGTTCTAGAAGCCCACTCTGGGCGGCTCTCTGTACGAGGTGTTGATGGGCGGCTCGCAGATTTGGGTGGGCCTTCAAGGGGTTCGCTTTCTCGAAGTGTAGCAAGATCCACGGTTTCGAGGAAAGTGATGGCAGCTTCCAGATTGGTTAGACAGTATGCGGACTCCCCGTCTATCTTTGCTGCAGCTCTAAATCTCTGGGTAAAGTGTAGGTTGCTTATGACGTTGATGCCTTCTGGCGGTGTCGTGATCAGCGTATATATCAGGGTTGGTAAGATCTCATCGGCAGACGAAGAGGATTGATGCAAATCTGTGAGCAGATCCACAATGCACTTGTGCGCAAAGGCCAAATGCTGAAGCTTCCCCAAGGGCGATTTCGCTTCGTTCATTTTCAGTAATCCATCTCGTGCCTTGCATATCCAATCTTCGATCTTGGATTCCGCTGTGGCCCCTGAATCCTCGCCGCTCGGACGTGATGTGTCAATATTAATACCAAGGTCTTGTAAACCGATACCAACCAGAGCGAGTGCGGCGGTCCTCGAACGAAGCTTCTCGTCTCTCACTTCATCAAGAGTACTTTTATGCCGCCAAATACGGCTATATATCCTTTCGCAGACACGCCTTTCGACCGCTTCTTCAAGAGCCAACTTCTTCCGCTGGAGTAGTCGTCTTGCTCTTCTACGCTCCAAGATTTCTTCCGTAGTCAGCATCTTTTGCTCAGAGGCTCTGTCTACTGAGTCGATTGTGTCTTTAGATGACATAGATCGCGGTCTTTTGGCTTCTCTACTTGCGATTGAGGTTTTCGAAGATGATGGATTTGGAGAGGTGCCTCTATATTGTAAACTTGATAGAGCGTTTATGTGGGTAGCTATATGTGATTCGGCTTTCAGATAAAAGTCTTGAAAGTATTCGGAGAGTCTATCGATCGATGGCGGTGAGCTATGTACTTTAGCGCCTAATGATTCAATGAATCTAGTAGCAATTGTTGTCAGCATACGCAAGACTGGAAAAATGATATGACCTCCTACCGATCTATGAGACTGACCAGCTCAATGGGTAATTCGTCAAATCCTTCCGGAACCTCCTGGTCCTGAGGCGAAAGTGGATCGGCATCTCGAAAAGACCCATCTCTACCACTGTTCGAAGTGGCCTTTTCAAATACATCCCCCTTTTGTTGCGGACCAGTCCCGTTGTAAGTTTGACTCTCCACATCTGGGCTTAGAGTCTCTGCAATACTTTCATCCAGTACAGTGCTTGCCCTGCTTCGAGCGAGAGGTCTTGACCGAGAAGGCTCAAGGCGCGGAAAAGATTTAGAAACATGGAGTGTCTGCGGGTGCTGTCCCCTTCCATGTTCTTCTATTAGTTGGGATGTGGACATCGTAACGAAGGTACTTTCAAGCTGTCAGCTAGAGCTCGCAAGGATACGTTCCTGTAATTGCTTGGAAGCAAATGCAGGATACTGCTAAGGCTATCGCGTACGGTCAGACATTCGTGGAGTAATGTCGAAAGGAGCGAAGCTTATCAAGGTTAGGATAGTATTGCATAGATCATCAGGATCCAGTCCATGATGCTCTGAAGTCACATTCTACCTCCAATACAGATTTACAATATGTAAAATACAAACGCTCCGAACGAAGCACTTTCTGAGGATCAAGGGAGCTGCCTCGAGAGGTTACATGACGCGCCATGGAACTTGCCGCACTTCGCCCCGCCAACCACATGAACAAATGGCCATCAATGCATAACTGATCATCTGTCGCCGTCACGACTGCCTACTTGACTACCACGGCAAAAATATATTTCGTGCTTCTTACACGCTACATTTTTTTCTATTCAGCTCACATAATGAAATTACGACGGTCTCGGACTGAAGCCTGCCATTCAGCTGGTAGAGTAACGGGGGCATTGCTGCTATCCTTCATCGCGGCCTCATCAACGATTACATCCGCAGCATCATGGCACGGCGGCTGGTTCGACGTGCCCGACCAAATCCCTCTAAGCCCTCTTCAACCCTCGGCAGCTTTGGACCCAGAGACACCTTTGAATCAACCAAGTCAAGAGCATGAATTCACACTGAGACACATCTTCCACCATGGCACCCACCTATATCCAGACCTGCACACCCGATTGGACATACGTTCTGGGGATATTGTTTGCATAGAGGAAGAAGGAGGGGGTCGACAAACAGCACATGGCAGCCTGTATGCAAGATCAAGACAGACGACCATACAAAGACTGTCCGATCGCAGAGCCACAGTCATCGAGTCCCTAGTTGACACTGCTCGACTCACCGGCACGCCTCCTATATCCGCGTGGGCTTTGGACGAAATTTTAGGGCCTAATGTCACAGACAAAGAGACGGTGCTCAGCTTGGCTCGTATGTCAGGGAATTCGTACACCAAAGAACCGGGAACGGGCGAGTGGCAGGATGTGAACGGGGGTTTCAATTATTCGCAGAGCTTTGGATGGGAAGGTGATGGCTTACGTGGTCATATATTCGCGGACAAGGATAATTCGACTATCGTGGTTGCCCTCAAAGGTACATCGCCGGCAGTTTTCGATGGAGCCGAAACAACATCCAACGACAAGGAGAACGACAATCTTTTTGCCAGTTGCTGCTGCGGTCAAGGTGGACAATATCTATGGCGCCAAGTCTGTGACTGCCAATCGTCGGCCTTTACATGCAATACAACATGCCTAGTCAAGGCTTTGAAGATGAAAAATCGCTATTACCAGGCTTCTTTGGAACTTTATGGCAATGTCACTGAGCTCTACCCCACTTCCACCATATGGTTGTCAGGGCACTCGCTTGGTGGCGCGGTCAGCAGTCTATTAGGTCTTACATATGGCTTACCTGTTACTACTTTCGAAGCCTACGGTGAGGCACTTGCAGCTTCCCGGTTGGGTATTCCATCTCCCCCAGGCTCGTATCCAAGTGCTCCCCAGACGAGGCAGAATACTGCTATTTACCACTTCGGCCACACAGCTGATCCAATCTTCATGGGAACCTGCAATGCCGCCACGTCAGGCTGTACGCTGGGCGGCTACGCTTTGGAGAGTCAATGCCATCTAGGCCATGTGTGCGTATACGACACTGTGAAAGACAAGAGCTGGCGAGTAGGAATTGGCAACCACAAGATCTGGAATGTTATTAAAGATGTCATTGAGGCGTATGATGATGTGGCTCCATGTGTGTCGGATTCTGAATGCGTGGACTGCTACAACTGGAAATATTTCGAGAGCAACGGGTCAGATCCAAGAACATCAACCCAAAGCAGCAGTTCTACCACTTCGACCCGGACCCGGACAACGACTTGCAAGACGCCAGGATGGTGGGGTAAGATGTTGATCTTGTTAAATTTACTATTAGAGCTCATTCGCTGATCGTATTAGGGTGCCTGGACGAGACAATCACTACTGGGACTACGTCTTCAAGTTCAAGTTCTACGACAACGACCTCAAGCTCTACTACAACAACCTCAAGCTCAACCACAACCTGTCACAGCTATGGGTGGTTTGGGGGATGCTTAGATCCTACGACCACCACCCACGTTAGCACAAGCGCGGCCCAGACCATCACCGGGACAAGCACGTCGGTCTCCCCAGGCATCAGGCCTACTTCCGCTACTTGTGAGCATCACTGGTGGTTCTGGGATCGATGTAGAGATCAGGCCTCAATGCCCCACACACATTCCATCACCTCGCCACCCACCACGGCACCAAGTGCTTGATTTTGGTTGGAACCGAATTACGAACCGTCTATGGAGTAGTCTCTGTATTGCTTTATTTTCTGATAACACATACGCAGTATGCCTGAAGAGCGGCTATCGAGAACCCACGATCTTGGCGTGGCGAGAATGGGGGACCAGGGATGGAGCGTCAAAGGTATGCTCCGATGAATATAGGAGTTGTTTTGTGCCTCTGTGATCCATCTGTGCATCTGGGCATTGGCGTTTTGAATAGCATCAGCGGCATTGCGATGGGAGGAATCTACGATGAAACATCTATCACGTCAAGGTTGAATCACGAGATTTCCTAATTCACGAGAAAATGCGGTTGTCGGTCACGTCATCATTTTCTACCTAAGCATTCACATCATTAGGGTACCGTACCTTACCGTCGCAATCTCTTATTCAAGAAAATTCACAGTTCGTAAGGTATGTTGGGGTGGCTTTCGAGTCCGGAAGGGAAACCCGTCTTGCGTTGAAATCTTGGCTCCACCTCGCTTCGAGAAGCGACTAAGCCCATCTGGTGAATGATCGGATCCCGTCAATTCACTTTTTTCAGTGAATGAATGTTGAGTAAAGCATTCTGATAATTGGCTCACACCTGCGCATGTCAGGAGAGCATCTACATATATTCAACCCTCAGAAAAAATCACTCTCTCCTTCCTCTACTTGAATCCACTCGTTCAGGAGCAAGTCGATCCATTGATAGAGTGCTATAGACCATGAACACTTACGGCCAGTTTCTACCAGTGGCTCGTCGTAATATTCAAGCATGTTACCCAGCATTTAGGGCGATGGCACGCCTCAAACCACCACAGAATTGGAGCATAGAAGCAGACGTACTTCTGACGGATCTTCACAGAACGACCTCGAGTTTCGATATTGAAAACTTCAAGAGTATTAATGCCACCGGGGCACCCCAGGTTAGTGAAAACTCTTATGATCTGGTTTTTCTGCAGAGTCGCCTCGAAGAGTTACTAGGGCCTCTCATTCTCAGAGCACGTCCGATCTTAAAGCATGAGTTTGGCGGGCCAGGATCAAAATACCTTGATAGGATTTGGATGGAGCTGGAGGGTGAGGATGGCCGCAACAGCGGTTTACGGTGTATAAAATGTAACACGAGCCCGCCCGCGATTTACAAAAATTTCAAGACGGAGCGACTAAGATGCGGTCACTGTGGGGCCATGAACTCGAGCCATCTTGTGAAGGTAGGAGACGGCACTTCCAGTGGCCATACTATCCTTAGAACTGGGGACCTGAAGCGTGAGGAGACGATGCAACACCCTAGGAAACCACGGACCCCGTGTGTGTACAATTTAGGTGTGGTAAACCAGGGTAACACTTGGACTTCAGCAGAGGTAAAGACAGCAACTTGGGATTTGGACACCCCCTCAAAGCGCACCAACATCGACCTCCCTCAAGGCTGGAATGTAGTCCTCGATATGAGCCTGAAGAAAGAGTACCGGAAAAACCCCAAACGATTTGACATCGACGGTTGGAAATCCGGTGTCCATCAGACGTTCCACGGAGCTCCCAATCTTTGCATCAACCCAGACTCTTATGACGTGGTCTTCCTCCATCACCGCTTAGACAAGCTCATCGGCCCCTGTATCTGTCGCTTGGACGATGAAGATCGTCAAAGGCTCGATCTTGACGATGAGCCTTCCTTCTTTCATAGAGAATGGAGACCACTCGAAATCGACCGTCTTGGTCACCGGCTTTACTGTGATCGTTGCAACGTATCGCCGCCAGTTATCTGCAGGAACGAACGTAGTCTAGATGAGTACCGTTGCGGAGCATGCGGGAACTCGAACGTCAGCCGGGAGCCGAGTGATGAGCCGTACTATGAGCATTGGAACTCAGTTGTCGATAGTTTGAACTGCGTTCTCGGCAAAAGGAAGGCGGCGGGGCTGCCGGAAGTCCCCACGGAGATGGTCCGCACTGAAGTTAGGAAACGAATGCGTCGATTCCAGCGAGACAGAACCGATAAGCCAAAGCAGAATCCCGGGTCATCCAAGCAAGACGAACAAGAGGATGAAGGAGGAGTTAAAGTGGAGTCAGTAGAGTCGGAGGATAAGGAGAATGTACGAGTCAAGATTGAGGCAAACGACAGTGAAAAACGGGAGTGATGTGGGAAGATTACTGTATCCAATATGTATCAGTGGATGTTTCGATGGCAGATTTGCATGCAACGCTTGCTCAGCACATCGCTTTATGAGGGAGGTAATGGGATCGAAGAGTTGTATGCAGCTCGATGGATTGCGAAGGCAATGTTAGGCGGCAACAATAAGGGAAGGATTCCCGTGTAGGGTCTGTGCTTTGTGGTCTTCTCTCGATAGAGTACCTGGCATGTCTGTATGCACGCATCGCTGAGTGGTTTCGACGTACGACAGGTGTCGGAGGAATAAAGTAACTTGCTTGGGGCGCTTTGTACGGGGCTGCCAAAAGATAATGTCGGTACGTTTATTGCATATCAACTTGAATGTCTAATGAAGACCAAGTGATTTCGGAGAAACTCCTGTGCCGCGTGTCCCATCCACCAGTTATACTTGTACATCCACGTCCCGGCAGGTTCCTCTCTCCTAAGATCACGTGATGTTTACCTTTCTGTCGATTCGTTGACCGAGCCGTATTCGTATGCTGTAGGACTGCCCTTTCCCATCCGCCTCAGACGATTCCCGCATCTCAGCCTCTTATCCTCAACAAATCGTTGTTGTTGTTGTTGTTGTGTTGTTGCAATATCCGGTGTCCGGATGCAGCAATGCGACATTCTGAAGTTGCAGTCACCCGTGATATGACTAGCTTCGATAGCATGTCTGTCGCGTGAGTGCATGTCAGTCAGAAGAGTCGAGAGTAGAGTCAGAATTGTATTAAACATGCTTATTGCCTAACCGAATTAGAATAGTCAAAAAGCATGTTTTATACACGTTTATTGAAACCTGTATTAAACACAGAGGTTTATATAAATAGCATCAGTTATTTGAATGCTTCATAGTCACCTGGCCGTCGATGATGCTATTCAGAAATTCCTTCAGCACCTCATTGTTTGAAGGATTTAGCCTAGCCATAGCAATTTCCTTCTGCAGCAGTCTATCTTTCATATTCAAAAGCTTCTTCTCATCAATTTCAATGTTCTGTGTATAGCGAAGCTTCTTTTTTAGATCTCGTGATCAATTAAGCGTGCGCTCGTTTATATAGATATACATTAACTTATCGACGTTAATGTTGCTCAGCTGATTTCTAGTCTTCGTCTTTATGAGGTTTAAACTGATCGCGTCGAGTCGAGTCATCGAGGTCAAGCCGAGTTCTCGACTCGCCAAGACTCGATTCGAGTCAGAATTCTTGACTTAAGTATTTGAGTCGAGTCAGAAGATTCGATTCGAGTAATTGAGTCGAATTAGAAAGTTGAAATCAAATATCGATTCGAAATTTTCGATTCAACTTGTCAAAATCTGAAGCAAAGTACTACTAATATCTATCTGAGTGTCTGATAATGCAACAAAGTAATGCAATTGATTGAAGAAAATTCATGCTTGTTTATTTACTACTGCTAATCTGAGATCACTATTATCTCATCATTCTTCTTCTTCTTCTTCTTTTTCTTCTTCTTCTTCTTCTTCTTCTTCTCATACTTCTTCTTGTACTTCTTCTTGTACTCGTTCTCGTTCTCAATCATATCTGCATCATCATTTCTCTTGTTAAATTTCATCTTCTTGTCATCATTGTTAATCTCAATGATATCATCAGATTCATCATTTGATGAATTTAGTGAATTAACTATCTTTCGATCAATTGCATTTTTTTCATTCAAAAATGTGCTCATGAATTTGTTGAATTCTTGTATGACATTTGAATCATTTATTGTCTTCAATTCATTCAATTCTTCATGATGTAAAATACGTTACTGAATTAGTTCAATAGTAAATATCATGTATCTTGACATGTTTTTCTCAAGTTCATCTTGTTGTGCAATAGTTTAATGCATACATTAGTTTTATCTTTCACATCAAACACAGTATATACATCAACAGTAGAAGTAGTATTGAATGTTATCTTCATGACTATTGCTTCAAGCTTCGCTCGCTTTGCAGTCTTCTTCTCTCTCATCTTCTTCATCAAATTTATCTTGAAGCATTGAGCTATTATACAATCAGCTTTTGAAACACATATGCATTATTCAAATGCATTATCATGCAAACTCTTTTTCACTTGATCATTCATGATTGTATCTTGCATATTGTTCTTCATTTTTATCTGCTTCACTTTGATGACTTTTTGATAAATGCTGATGCTTCTCAATTTAATGAATTGTTTATAAAGAATCACTTGATTTGCACTTTGTTTGATATAAAGAGTTTTCTGATTTTCATTTCATCTCATTGCATGATTTTTACTCACAATTGACTGTGACTTAATTAATAGATTGAACATTCTGCGATTTTAATTAGTCTCAATGATAATGCATATAAATAATGCATAATAATCTTCTTATCTAATAATGATGTTGAAGTGCTTTTTCTAATGAACTTAGTCACAATAGATGAGTGCAATGAATAAATGTAAAACGTAGAAAAAGTTAGAGTTAAAATAAACGTTAAGCGTAAATAAAGTTAGAATTAGAATAGATGTAAGATGAAATGTAAGTAAAATTAAAGTTAAAGCTGAATGTTAGAATTTATTCATCATTTTAGAGCTGCAATCAACACATTCATCATATTAGTGCTAATATCAAAACATTCATCATATTGATTTTATTATAAACACAGTCAACAGTCATCATCTCTTGTTTACACATCATTTCTTGTTTACATCGTACTTCATTTTGCTTTCACTCAACTCAATAATCTTAATTTTTCAAATCGTTGTCAGTTGATATACATCATGATTCATTGCAAGCAAACAGATAATGCATTTAGATAATGCATTTCTTGTTGCGCATTGCTGACAAACTTGATTTAGAACGAAAGTTTAAAGACGCATCATGTGATGATTTAAGAACTTCAACTCATGATAATATGACATCAGATAATTGAATCATGAATGAATTAAAAGCAGACTTAAAGACTTTATCTGAAAGCAAGATTAATAAAGTTCAGAAGATAATGCAAACAGATAATGCATCAAGCTATCAACAGCTAATTTATTGCAACAGTCAAAGAGAAAATGAAAGTCAGAAATTGTTGCACTTTAAAAGATATATCGTTATCAAAGAGATGCAAATTTGTTGATATTGAAGATTTCATTTGAAAAAGTAGTTTGCAAAATCATGCAGAATGAGATTGATATAAACAAGATAAGTCAGAAAATGAGCGATGCAAACTATAAAATTCAAACTTTGACATTGCTTACTCTTCAGAAGATCACAGAAGCGTTTCTATGTGAATTTCTTGTCAGTAAGTGCATTACTCATTTGCATTATCATTGATGTTTTACAATACTTACTGATATAATGCTTTACATATGCAGATAGCAATCTTCTTGCTATTCATGTCAAGTGAGTAACTCTTTAACAAAGAAATTTGATATTCATGAAAGACTTTGATGTGCAATCTTGAAATTCAGTTGAATCATGAATAGAAATAGCATTCATGATATCTTGATCAGATCAAGTTATTTAGCATAGCAATACACTTTATGAACTACATTATCTTTTTGCATTATCTTGTAACTGTGTTATCATACTACATACATTGACAATGCAAAAGCAACTTCAAATGAAATGATATTGAATATTTAAACATTAATAAAATGTAAAACATTCTGCAAATCTATCTTGAAAGAATCATCAGATTCATTAATCATGTTATCTTCATCTTCTTCTTTGCAATAAATATCTCATGCTTCAATGATAGTTTTCTCAGAATTCAAGTTCATGATATGATTATAATACTTGAAAAGCATTATCTGTTCAACTGATTCTGAAGTCATTTGTGATCAATTTCATCAACAAATTCTTCTTGCAAGACTGAATGTTTATTCAATATTTATAAAGAATATTAAATATGAAAGAACATTCTTAGTCATTTGAGTCAATCTTGAATAGTTCAAGACGTTGTTTCTTCAATACTCTCATGTTGAAAACTTCTTGACAATAGCATCAGTGCAAAGATATCAATCATCTTCATTAACAGATACAAAGCAACGTTGAGTTCTTTGAAGAAAAATTCATGTAATCATTATAACAAACTATAGCATTGTTAACAAATGATTAATTACATTATCATATTGCATTATCTGATCAACATCACTAGTTACTTACACTCTGACTTCTGCAATTGTAGTTTTCTCTTTATAATGATGATGAAAATAATTCTTGAACTCTTTTCTGTACTTGTTGTAATAAAAATGAGAATTATTCTTATTTGAATTTCAATCTTGATACAAATTCAGCTTTTGAATAGAATTTAAAATCATAACGAGATTGTATATCAGTTTATCTTTGCTCTTCATCTTGAAATAGTACTTTGCAAGCTTGTTAAAAGCTAGTTCGCAAGCTCAAAGAATAAGTGCTTGTGAAGTACATGCATTATTGCGTACTATTGTCTCAATAACATTGAAATGATTGAAAAAAGCATCAAACATTCGAAATTTTAAATGTATGTCAACATTGATGATTCTAGACACAATCAGAATTAGCTTGTAGAAAGAATTTAACATATTGTCAATAAGTAATACTAGTGATCATTCGTTCTTCTTTAATTAAATAGCTTGAATCTTTGCATTTGTCAAGAATTTCTCAATTTATATATCAATTATGTCGTGCAGTTGATATGCACGTCGAAGCATTAAATAAATAAAGTTTCAGCAAATGTGAATGTTTTGTATTAATTTTCAAGATCTTGTAACTTAAAGCTTTAAAAAGCAAAGCTTTCATTGAGAAAAACTGTTGATGACAATAGTAAGAGCGCGAATCTGTTTCACTGATTAGTAAATGCATTATCTTTTTGCATTATCAATTTGATAAATATCTTCTTGACAACAATGCAAAGACTATTGCTTGTGATTACATTCTCAATTTGATCATCATTTAATGACACAGCAAAATTGTCATTCAAAGTTTTTGATTCAATAACTCTGATAAACTCTTGAGTCATTAAATTGATGATATGAGTCATACAAGATATCAAGTTTTGTGCTCTATCTCATGAAATGTTGCATCGACTGAGTGCTCTTTCAAGCTTCTTCTTTAAAGTGTCATTGTTGCTTGCATTATTGATAATAACATCAAAAAGCTTGTTCTTAATGTTGTATGTATTCAAAATCTTGAACAGCTTTTGCATTAAATGATGATCAGTATGCTTAACTTGAAAAGATGTAAATTCAATAAAATGTTCATGATATTGAAATGTAACATTCATTCAATATATCAAAACTTTCAGATAAGTGACTTTTTGAGAACTAGATCATGCATTCAATGCAATAAAAATCTGTCGTGATTCTTTTAAATCTTGCTTTATCTTTGCATGAATTTCATCATATTTCAAGAAAATCATGCTTAACAATTTAATGCAATGAACGAGAGTAATTTCTGAACGAAGCATTTGTAGTAACTGTTGAAAATGCTCATTTTCAATGATTTGAAAAGACAAATTCAGTGCAACAAAGATCTTGCACAATATCTTTTTTCAATTTTGTTGATTGAATTGAGATGATAAGTCAATATGACTTTTCTTTTATAAACACGTCAACTTTGCATTATTTATTTGCATTATCATATTAAACTTACACGACTGAAAGATATCTTCATCTGTGAAAGAGAGTTGAGTCATTTTCATTTGAATCGTTTCATGCAAGCAGTTGTCTTGAGATGCTTGATCATATTAATTGTACTAGATTCATCAATAGCTGTAAAATAATCTAGAATTTTAAGACAATTCTTGCATGAAATCTTAGAATATTCTTTCAACGTCAAGATCATTTAAATAAACTTGTTTCAGATTCTGAATTGTTTATTTACTTCAATCTTCTTGATTCAAAGTGAATTATCTATCTTTTTTTGAATCTTGTTGATGATACTTTCGTCAACAGACATTTGTAATCATCATTGTTGAAATTGAGCATTGATATCAGCATTTCACTCAACATACTGATTATTCTCTCTTAATATTAAAAGAGAAGTATTGTAATGAATTCTATTCATTGCTTCTTGAAGAGTTTGTTTCTTTTTGACGAAAGCACAATTGATGTTTCGTGAATCTTAACTTGCGAATTCATTAGAATGAAGACTACTGAAAGTAGATGAATGAATGATCAAGAAATTAAACTCTTTCTCGATTGAAGATCTTGACAATTCATATGTCTTATCAGAATCAGACATCACACAATATATTTTATTGATAATGCAACAAGATAATGCAAACAACGAGAAGAGAAATAGATTTGTTTGTTGCATGAAAGACTTTCAAATATAATGATATAATAAATTCAAAAATAGTAAATCTTGACATTTGATGTTATTTTCGATTGCTTGATGAGTCAAATCGAAAACTCAAATCGAATTCTGACTTGAAATCAATATCAAGTCAAGTCAGAAGATTCAACTTAAGTAATTAAGTCGAGTCAGAATGTAGGCATGAAAACTAAACTCAATGATCAGTCTAATGAGATTCATGATAAATCAATCACGTTTTGTTAAAACATTGTTATCAGATATTCTGTTGACTTGTAGAAAGAACTTCAAGAGTTGAAGAGCAAATGACTCGATGCAGAGTCAGAATAGCTTCAAATCTTCAGTTCATCTTCAACATTCAGCATTGAGCTGAAAGTCATTGATTTGACTTTTAAATGCAAGTCATTGCTTCATAGTTGATTCTGTTATGATTCTAGTCTTCGTTTATTCTTCGTCTATTCTTCATCTAGTCTTCGTCTGATTTCATTCTAATCGAGTCTAGCGAGAATCTGATCTAGAAATGATATCATTAAGACTCTGCATTGTATATGTAAGATGTCAACTCAATCAAGTCTAGCACAAAGCTGAGAAACACACATATAAGAATTGAGTTCTTTTCTGTAGATACTTTTCTTTCTTAGCATTTATCTATTAGTTAAATGACATTTCTATGACTCGCTTTAGATCAATCTTTAACAGTAGATAAATGCTTTTCAACTACTCTGCTATTAACGTGTAAATAATACGAAATAATCTACTTCGTTTATTCAAAAAATTCGCAAGAAATTCTTCAAATTACTTTCATCAAAACACATCTTTAAATTTACTTAAATTTACTCAAATCAATCAAATCAATTATTCAATCTTATCATAATTAAATCTATTTATTTATCTTCAATCTTTTACAATGACACATGACTCTGAATCAATCGAGTCATGAACAGCTCATCTGCTTAAAAGCATTGTTAGTAAATGAGTTTCTCTTATTTCTTTCAATGCTTCAGCGAGATTTCAGAATGTTGTTATCTCATGAAACATCAACATGAGTCAACAACTTCATCAATGAACTATCAATCAGTCAGATGAGATCATCAAGATGCTGATCAAGCTAAAAGATCAACAAGACATGACTTTGAAACTTAATGAGCAATGAATTGATCTACAAGTTGATCACATCAAGAGACTAAATGAGTTAGAGACAAATCAAATGACAATAAACACTCAAGAAGAGACTATCATTAAACTATAAAAGAAAGTATTAAGTTTCAAAAAGAAACAATGTTCAGCTGATTAATCTCAATCTCGACAGTTTACTGAGTCTCAATCTACTATGAATCATCTACTTCAACAAGATATTGAGTCACATGCTTCTATCAAGAATTATACTTGACAAGAGATGTTTACTAAGTTCATCTCATTCAAAAATGAACATCATTGATTCTACAAATTTTTGAATTCATTTATATTCATTAATGAAAATGAATTGACTTAAGAAAGTTGAAGAAACAAGATAAATGACAAGCTGATTATCAATGTTAATCAATTCAATGACAAGACTATCTGTATTGTTTACATAATGTTTAGACTAAAAGATGATGCTGTGAAATACATCTTCACTTGATGTTGTTTTGATTCTTTGAATTCATTCACTTTGATCTTCAAGTTATTTAATCATTTGAAAGAAATATATGATGAGCTGAATAAGAATCAAAATTTTTGTCACAAGTACAATGCTTTGAGACAAGCAGACAAGTCTTTCAATGTTTTCTACTTCAATTTTATGAAGCTATTCAACTATCTCAAATACAATGATTGTACTCTGATGAATAATCTTCAGAATAAAATTAATAATTGATTGCAGAATGCTTTATCAGTTTATTCAGAGAATTTTACTTCGCTCACTCGCTTAAGAATCTTTCTTCAAGATGTGAATAATAAACAGCGAGTCAACTATCAGCTACACAGTCAGCTTCGCACTGTCATCGTCAAAGTCACTGTCGTATCTGATAAACATGCTGCTACTTCATTGTCAGTGATGACTTTGATAATCAATTATGTTAAGTCTATCATCTCTTGTATCTTTAAGTCAGCAAGATCGTATATCATTTGCTATACTTGCAAGATCTCAAGTCATTTGTTCAAGAATTACTCTCAGAACAAAATTAATACTTCTGCATCTTATGCATTCATTTCTCATCTACATAAAATCATCATTTCAAAGAATAAGAAGAATGAGAAAATGTCTTTTTTCAAAGATTTAAATAGCGAGACAAAAAACTAGAGACTTTTATCAAAAATGCAATGAAAGATGTGTTAATTTCTTTAATGATGAGCATGTCAGATGATTCTTTTGCTTCTGAATCTTTGACTATTGAATATGTACTTTCTAACAATGAAATTAGTTACTCATTGAAGTTATTGATTGACATTGAAGCTGCTGACTATTCATTTATTGATGAAGTGATTGCACAGATTGTTTGTGATCAGTTGCAAATCAAGTCTCTAACTTTGATCAAAGCGAAGTCAATTTAAGAATTTGATGATCATTATGTTAAAAAACTCATTACTCATGTCATTTATTCTAATCTAACTGTTCAAGATTATATGATTGACACAGTTTCTATGTTGATCACTTAATTAAATCAACATCAAATGATTCTTGAAAAAATATGAATAAACAAAATCAATCTAGTAATTAATATGCAAATCAATTCTCTTCGATTTTCGAATTTCATTTCTAATCAGAAATCAATTGTTCTACTCATAAGCAACAAAATAATCACGAAGCAAAAAAGTTTAACTTCTACTCATATATTAAAGAAATCTTTCACTACATCTCAACTCAGTTTGAAATCACTCTCTTTCAATCAGTTCAATGAAAAGTCAGTTAAACTAATTGAACAGTTAAAATCATGTGACGCGACTTTAACTGACGCAAAAAATTCTAAATTAACATTCAGTCTGAATTTATTCTCTTTCAGTTCAATGAACATAGCAATGATAGAGACAGCAACATATAGAATGTTAGTCAAACAATCAGATATCAAAATCTTTGCTATTATCATCTTGAAAATCGATTGACTTATAACTACAGTTGAAAACAAGTCTGAAAAAGTGAATCTGCATGAGCTTTTTCATGCTGAAGCTCTCAAGCAAGTCAAGATTAAGCTTCTCTCTGAATATCATGACTATCTAAATATCTTCGATCGAGCAATGACAGATCAGCTATCATCACATTGTTTCTACAATCACAAAATTAAGTTGATTAATGAAGAAATGTTCTTTCGAAGCAGACTATATCAAATGTTCAATCACAAGCTTCAGAAGATAAAAAAGTATCTGATCAATCATTTAAACAAAGAGTTCATTTTCTTCAGCTTTGCATCATACGTCTCGCTCATTTTGTTCATTGAAAAGAAAGATGATAGTCTGCGTTTCTGCATTAATTACAGAAAGCTTAATGCTTTGATCAAACAAGATTGCTATTCTTTGTCATTGATAAATGAGATTCTCACTCGTATACAAGAAAACAAGTATCTGACTCAATTGAACATCATTGTCGTGTTCAACAAACTTCACATGCACTCAGATAACGAAGATTTGACTATTTTTATTATCTTCTTCAACTCATATAAATATCATGTAATGCTTTTTGAATTAATCAACAAATCAACGTTTTATCAACATTATATGAACGACGTATTGTTCAAATATCTACATCAGTTTTGTCAGATTTATTTAAATAACATTATCATTTACAGCAAGATCTTGAAGAAATACTAGCAACATGTATGATTGATCTTGAATAAACTACAAGAAGCTGATCTACAGATAAACATCAACAAGTGCAAGTTTCATGTTCAGAAAACTATCTTTCTAAAACTTTTGATATTAATTAAAGAATTGAAGATGAATTCGCAAAAGATGCAAGCAGTCGTTGATTAATCTACTCTCAATAATCTCATTCAGATGCAGTTCTTCATTGACTTCTGCAATTTCTATCAACGCTTCATTAAGAACTTTTCGAAGATTGTTTGTTCAATGATTCAACTCACTCAAAAGAAAATCATATTTGAATGAAATGAAGTCTATCAGATCATCTTCAATCATATGAAGAGATGTATGATCGAGACTTTTATACTACGTCACTTCAATCAAACTCATGAAACTATTCTTGAAATTAATTTATTCAACTACGTCAATGATGAGATTCTTTCTTAATATGATGACGAAGAAGTATTACATTCAATTGTTTTTTATAGCAAGAATATGTCTTCTGCTGAATGCAATTATGAAATATATGATAAAAAACTTCTGATCATCATTCAAGCATTTGAACATTGATGACTTGAACTGAAATTAACTGACATTTCTATTAAGATGTTCATTGATCATCAAGCACTCATCTCATTGATGAAAGATAAAAAGTTGAGCAAACGTCAAATGTGTTGAATTCAGAAGTTCATTGACTTCAACTTCAGAATAATGTATTGATCTGACAAACAGAACATCAAGATTGATGCATTAACTCATTGAGCTGACATCGTGCTCAGAGATTCAGAAGATGAGCACATTCGCTATTAATGAATCACTATTCTGACTTTGAATCGAATGAAAATTGCTGATTTAAAGAAGAACATTGATGAATCAATTTATAAACAGATTCTTGAGATTAATAAGATCAATGAGAATTGTATGCTACTTTGCGAAGCAATAGCAAGAGATGAGACACAATATAAAGATATCAAATTGAAGAATTGTTGAACTCAGAATGAAATCTTGTATCATAATAATCAGCTATGAGTCTCATTCAACGAGCTTCTACAAATGAATCTGATTCGTGAGATATACGATCAATCATCAGTTGATCATTCTGATATTCTTAAAACTGTGAAAGTCATAAAGCGAAACTACTATTGATCATTCATGCAAAAAACGATAGATCAATATATTCAAAACTGCTATATCTGTCAACATTCAAAGACATTTAAAGATAAATCAAATGACTTGCTTCAATCTTTATTAATATCTGAACAGCGATAACAAGACATAGCAATGAACTTCATTATTAATTTATTTGATTCAAGTGAATACAACGCTATTCTGATAATTATCTGCAAATTATTAAAAGAAAGACATTATATTTCTTGCATCATTGATGATGAAGATATCACTGTTGAAAAGACAGCGAAAATGCTGATTTAATGAGTATATCAAACTCATGATCTATCAAGCTTCATAATATTTGATTGAGATTCACAATTTATTTTTATACTATGAAAGTTTCTTTGCAAATGACTGAGCATTTTTCTTTAATTGTTCATCGTCTATCATTTTCAGATCAACGATCAAAGTGAACGAGTTAATCAGAACATCAAGCGATATCTTTGATTCTTCTGTTCATATATGCAGAATGACTGATTTAAGTGACTATTCATGATTGAGTTTGTTGACAATAACATCTTGTTCTCAATTATTTTCTTGATTCTATTCTTCATGAACAAGAGCTTTCATTCTTATATGAGCTTCAACTCTGACATCATCGAGTATGAAAGCACTCGCGAATGCTTGCAGATTGATCAAGTCAAGAATATATTTAAACAAATGAACAAGACATTGATCTTTGCTTATGAAGCTCTGATCAAAACATGAAAACAAATGATGAATCAAGTTAATAAGCATAGAAAGAAGATCAATTACAAGATTGAATCAAAGATGTTTCTGAATGAATGAAACATCATTACAGCGAGATTCTTCAAAAAATTGAATGACAAGATGCTCGATTCTTTTTAAATCATTAATTTCATTGACTCATTTTATAAATTGAAACTATTTGAGACTATGCATATACATGATGTATTTCATTCAGAGCTTCTTCATTTCGTCGTCAATGACTTTCTGTTTGATCAGAAGAATGAATCTTCGAGATCAATAGTGATAAACGATGAAGATCAATGAGAAATCAACAATATATTAAACTTTCAATGATATCAAAGACGACTTTAATATCGAGTCAAATGAAAGAGCTATGACAACAATCTCAACTGATATAACGCTGACGATGATGAATTTATAAATGCTTAAAAGATGATTAATGACTTTCATATCAAATATTCAAGAAAATTGCACTAAGAAACAACATTCATGCAAACATGAATAGTTAAAAAGAAAAGATAATGTTACGATTTTAATCTTCATTTATTCTTCATTTATTCTTTGTCTAGTCTTCATCTGATTTCATTCTAATTGAGTCTAGCGAGAATTTGATTTAAAGATGATATCATTGAAATTCTGCATTGTATGTGTAAGATGTCAATTCAATTGAGTTTAGCACAGAGTTGAGAAATACACATATAAGAATTGAGTTCTTTTCTGTAAATACTTTTCTTTCTTAGCATTTATTTATTAGTTAAATGACACTTTTATGACTCGCTTTAGATCAATCTCTAACAGATTCAACATCATGAGAACTGCTAGTATATTTGATGAAAAAACTCATCATAATAATATTGAATGCTGAACTTGTGATCAGATCAATGATCTTGATATCATGATTTCAAGATAATAGTAAAGCAGAAACAATATGTAATGTGATAGATTGATTGAGCACTCAATTCTCTCATATGACATCTGTTATGTGCTTCAAGCACTTAATGATAGAATACTTTTTGATCTTGAAGTATAGATTGACTTGAATTCTATTTCAATTTTCAAGCATTCTGAACAGTAAATAATTCTTTGCTTCAGAAAAATACTGAGTTTGATGTATGAGTTTCAGAATATCATGAGCTTACTTCAAGAAAGTTCAGAAGTCTAGATTCTTCAGATGAGATATGAGTTTAAAGTCAATGTTCAATTTAAGCTGTCTAATGTATTTAATTATTGTCTTCTCATTCTTTAATACTGAGCTCATGAGTCTCATGATAGATTCTCAGCGTGTAGAAACGTTGAGTATAAGTGAGTGTTTATGATCATATGTCTAAAGAAAAAAAAAAATTAAAATGTAAATTAATCAATAAAACTGAGAAAGACTCTCAAGCAAGCTCAACGAAGAAGAATTCTGTCGTTTGATGTTGAGATTTTTGAGCTTGATGAGACAATAAGCTAACTCAAAGAGAAAGATGATGAGAATAAAGCTGAGAAACATTGAGTATCTTCAAGTCAAAAAAACAAATTTATACTAATCGTTGTCTGAAACTTTCACAGAATAGTCAACTCTTTGAGAACAGCAAGAAAGAATCTGACAATTCACTGAGTGTTAAAGATCAGCATAAAGTGAGTCATATGAGTGTAATGTAATGAGTATATAAATATTAAGAAAGAAAAGTATCTAGAAGAAAAGAGTTGACTATTTATATGACTCAGAAGAACATAAGCTAATTCTGAATAAAGTTGACTTCAAAACAAGTTGTGAGTAGCTTGAGAAATGCGCAGTCACACTAAAGAATATGCGCGTAGATAATACAATCAAATTTGATAGTAGCTTAGTAATATCTATTCATATAGAAAGTTAACACTAAACTATGAAATACAGAAGTGAATTCTTCTTTATATACTCAGAAGACTAAGTTCAAGCATCATTGATGAGATTAGCGAAATTACATGTGACTCATGCAAGATTTCTTGAAGATTGTATGTGACTTAAACTCTTATTGTTGATGAAACGTTGAAATTTGTATGTGACTTAAATTCTTGTAGATTCAGAGTTTTTGAGAATCAACGATAAAGATTCTTGTAAACTCAGTGTTTCTGAGAATCAACAGTAGAGTTTCTCATAGACTCAGTATTTCAATTCTCATAGACTCAGATTCTTGTCTGAAAGCTTAATGATAGCGTTGAAAAATAGTTCTTGTGTCTGTTCTTTATTCTTTGAAGAACTCTGATTCTCATAAATCTGAGTTCTGACAATTATTTTCTCTTTTAATAACAACGTTCTCGTTGTTGAATTGCTTCATTTCTTCATGCAATGCATGATATCAGAATTCGCTGTGCATCATTGTGTTCTTGAAATTTTCTTTTAATAGCGCAAGCATTGAGTCTTTAAAAAGTCAACAGTAGCATTCATGTTTATTTTCTGATTCTTATAAATTTAAATACTGATGATAGCATATTCTTTATCTTTTGATTCTTGTAGATGTAGACTGAGCATTTTCTGCAACTCACGTAGAATCTCTAGATGATCAGCAGTATTGTTCATGTTTATTCTCTGAATCTCATAAATCTGAATTCTGAAAATTATTTCATTATCTCATTATATTTTGACTGTCACTTCATGCACAGTGTGATCATGATCTCGACGCTTTCTTTTGTTAACATATGCACGTTAACTAAACTTGAATTTTCATGATGACAATGTGATGAGAATCAAGATTTGCTCAATTTGAAGTTTTCTTCTGTAGATGATGCTCAATAGTAGAAGCAGACAATGAGCAGAAGATAGTATCAGATAGTAGAAGTAAACAATGAACAGAAAAGCAATGCTTCTGTTGTTTTTTATGACTAGCGCGATGATGATGATCATTAATGTTCATGTTTATTTATTGTGAAATAGTGAATTTTTATCAACTCATTTCTTTTATCTTCTGTCTGATCTTCAACTTTCTTTCTTCTTCAACTTTCGTTCTTGCATTCAGTCTTCATCTCATTATTTTACTTGATTTTTTATTCATTTTGTAAAGTAGTTCTGTATGATTTCTTCGAGTATCATGATCATAGTAAGTATGAATCAGCTTCTTGATTTGATGATGATGAGCTGATGATATCTTGAATGAAGATGAAGAAGTTTAAAAGAAGTGAGCGATGCAGTTCTTCATCGTATCTCTCTCTTAAAACACGAAATGTGCTTGCATTACATCTGCTTGCTTTCTTCACTATTGATTCTTCGTCTCACGTCAGCGCGCTCATCATGTCTGCTGCTTGCGTTCAATTTTCTCATCTTTACATCATTTCTGATCAGAGATTTGTCTCTCTTTCTCTTTACATGAGAAATCTCATGTCATTAACTCAGCATCACAAAACAGCTCTGAATGTGTACAGCAAAGAAATTGTGATACAACTCTTGAATAAATGTTAAAAGTGCGTGAAAAGAAATGTAGACTGCGTAAAAATAAAGTTTTCTATTGAAAAGAATTTCAAGAAATGCACACTATGCATTGTTATCAAAGCAAATTGCAAGTATGAGTCGTAAGTACAATTTTCAGTAGCTTCAAGATGTGAAAATTCAATGATTAATGATGCTTTTTAGAACATTCAAGAGCGACTTGATGCTCATTTCTGTCAGCTTTGCTCTCTCTTTGTCTGACTTAAGCACTTCTTTGTCTCATTCAAATTCTTCTCATGTCAAGATTACATCTGATCTTGAGTTCAATTTCGTCAGTTCTGTCTCTTCATCACTTCGCTTAAACTCTCTTTCTTCTCAACTTCACGCAAGTTTTTCTTTGTTCTTTGTTGCATTTGATTCTGAGTCTGTGATCAAGAAGATGATGATCATTTCTCATGATCTTTCTTTTGATTTAGCTCAGAATCAGATGTTTCTTGAATTTGAAAAGTATATTGAGAAGAAGCTATGTTCTCTCATTCTTAATATCAAGATAAACAGAAATAACATCAGCGAAATGAAGAAGAATGTTGAAGATGCAACTATCAATTGCAGAAAGATGCAAGTGTTACGAGTGTGTCGAAATTGAATAGAGTTTTCTAGTCAACAAGCTCTAGAGATTTTGACTCATGTTGAATCTCTAGTCTCAACACTCTATTCTAGCGCTTTCGATACTCAAGCAAATCTGCTTCGTTCTCTTTGTTTTGTCATACTATAGATACAGCTCGAAATTTCCCTTTGATTTCTTCTGTATTCTTAATATTCTAGTTATAGCTATCTCTATTGATCAAACATTCTATTTAGCTACGCACTATCTCGCTGCAGTGTGATTAGATTCTAGACACGATTTCAACATTATATTAAGAATTCGTTTACCACATGATATTGATTTCATTACTCATTCAAGCTACTCGACGAACAACGAAACGAGTATAAAGAAATTTGTTTTACCTGATGATCGACGCAATCGAAAGACAGAACAACATCAGAGAGTCAATAGAATCAACGACGAGGCTGTTTGAATTGCTAGAGAATCTATCGCTCATTAAGTACGCACAGTTCACTCGATTAAGAGAATCACGATAAAGAATCTTCGTGAATTGCTCTAGAATCAACTCATTCTCGTGAAGCAGACGAGTGAAAATAAGCTGTTCAACTCATTTCTTTCCCTCTTCGCTTTGAACCAAGCTCATGAATCAGGCGAGTCAAAACAATCTGTGTCGTCAGATCAAATTAGTGAGTCTGCTACTACAAATGACGTTCTCATAGTGAGCCTGCTACAATGACACTCTTCGTCAATGCAATGATCTATCTACCCTCATCGTCTTACCTACCAGTGAACCTGATTCTACGTTCACGTGCAAATAGTGAGCCTGCTACAATGACACTCTTCGTCAATGCAATGATCTATCTACTCTCATCGCTCGATCTATCAGTGAATCGATCTACCTCGCGTTCACGTGCAACTAGTGAGCCTGCTTCAATGATCATTCTATCTCACATAGTGAGCCTGCTACAATAGGCATTTGGCGGATTGGTTTGAATCAATAGAAAGATTGATAGAAAGGCAGGCATCAAGACTCTACGTCAGTGCTATGAACTACACTACAAGTCATAGAGACATGACTTTTAAAGAGAAGAAGATAATGTTACGAGTGTGTCAAAATTGAATAGAGTTTTCTAGTCAACAAGCTCTAGAGATTTTGACTCATGTTGAATCTCTAGTCTCAACACTCTATTCTAGCGCTTTCGATACTCAAGCAAACCTGCTTCGTTCTCTTTGTTTTGTCATACTATAGATACAGCTCGAAATTCCTCTTTGATTTCTTCTGTATTCTTAATATTCTAGTTATAGCTATCTCTATTGATCAAACATTCTATTCAGCTACGCACTATCTCGCTGCAGTGTGATTAGATTCTAGGCACGATCTCAACAGCAAGAGCAAATGAGAGTACAAGAGATTTGAATTAATGATCTGCTGTGTTGAATTGCAAGACAGAACAAAATCATTGAAGATTTGTGAAAGCAGATTGAAAACTATGACAATCTTTG
>JAABUS010002791.1_pt1 | contig 31145 bp, 33 predicted proteins | sample 5560161 | NCBI WGS metagenome assembly JAABUS01 (sample SAMN10711885, study PRJNA513376) | rock metagenome | isolation source: Antarctica rocks | place: Antarctica: Victoria Land, Trio Nunatak nord | collected 2016-01-04
GTTGGACGCGAACGGTCGATTGACGATCCTTTTCGTCTGGTGTTGGCTCTTCGTGAACGCGCTGGTGGCGTGGCACCGTCTCGCCTGGCGGCGAAGGCCGCTGCGGCGGCCGGGCTCGCAAGCTGCGCCCCCTACGAGACCGGCGCCCGCGCTTTCCCCTTGAAGGTACGGCGACGAAACGAACCGGTACGATGACCGCTGACAGCAGGGCCTGGGTGAACGGGGGCAGATATTTTGGGACGGCATGAGGACGGCAGTGCTGGTGACGCGGATTACGGGACGATCGGGACCGGGTACGCCCGGTACCGCCAGCCCGAGCCGATGATCGCGGCGATGATCCTGGCGGCGCTGGGAGAAGCCCGGACAGTGCTCAACGTCGGGGCCGGGGCCGGGTCATATGAGCCGACCGACCGGGACGTCACCGCGGTCGAGCCGTCGGCGTCGATGCGGGCCCAGCGGCCAGCGAACCTGCCGGTCGCCGTCGATGCCGTCGCCGGGCAGCTGCCGTTCGCGGACGCGGCGTTCGACGCCAGTATGGCGACCTTCACCGTCCATCAGTGGCCCGATCTCCGGGCCGGCCTGGCCGAGATGCCCCGCGTCACCCGCGGTCCGGTCGTGATCCTGACCTGCGACCCCGTCCTGCTCGACCGGTTCTGGCTGAATGACTATGAACCGGAGGTCATCGCGATGGAAGCCGGGCGCTTCCCGTCCATGGCATCGATCGCGGATGCCCTCGGCGGCCGGAGCGAGGTCCGGCCGGTCCCGATCCCGCTCGACTGCACCGACGGCTTCGGCGAGGCGTACTACGGCCGGCCCGAGCGATTCCTCGATTCCGGTGTCCGGCTGGCGATGTCGGCCTGGAGCTTCGTCGACCATGCGACCGTCGAGGCGGGGCTCGATCGGCTCCGGGCGGACCTTGCCAGCGGCGCATGGGACGCCACCAATGGCCATCTGCGGATCCAGCCCGAGTTCGCGGATGGCGCATTGCGACTACTGGTGAGCCAGCCCTGACGGGGCAGGCGACGCGGTCGAGGCCGGGGCTGAACCTCCAAGGCGGCTGAAGAGCATCGTGATCAACCGGTCGAACATCCGGTCGGACAGGATCCGGCGGGCCATCAGCAGGGGGCGAGCGCCGGTTCCGACGGCGTACCGGGTCTTCGGACGTCGCGCGCTGGCGGCCTGGCTGATCGCCCGCGCGACGACCTCCGGAGCGGATGACGATCTCTCGTTCCGGAAGAGCCGGGCGATGAGCTCCGCCTGGCTGGCGTAGACCGTCTGTCCGGATGCCTCGAGGACCTTCTCGCTGGCGATTCCGGGCCACTCCGTCCGGATCGCACCGGGTTCGATGATGACGACGTCGATGCCGAAGGGATTCAGCTCGAGCCGGAGGGAGTCGCTGAGCCCCTCGACGGCGAACTTGGTCGCGTGGTACCAGCCGCCGAGCGGCTCGTAGATCTTGCCGCCCATCGAGGAGATATTGACGATCCGGCCGCTGCCCCGCGCACGCATGTGGGGGAGGGTGAGCTGGCTCAGTCGGGCGAGGCCGAACAGGTTGACCTCGAACTGCCGGCGACCCTCCGCGATCGGGACGTCCTCCAGCGCGCCATACGACCCGTAGCCGGCATTGTTGATCAGCACATCGATCCGCCCGGCCTCTCGGATGACCATCTCGACACCGGCAACCATCGAAGCGTCGTCGGTGACATCCATCGCGAAGGTGTGAATGCCCAGCTCCGTCAGACCGGCCATCCGGTCCGTTCGACGGGCGGCGGCGAAGACCGTGAAGCGGTCCGCTCTGAGCTGTCTGGCGGTTGCCTCCCCGATGCCTGAAGACGCTCCGGTAATGAGGACGACCTTGTCTGCCTGGGCCATGTGTTCTCCTCGTCTGGACCTCTTATTACCTACTAGTTGGTAACAAACGCAGCATAGAGTACAGTCTCCTTGCTGTCAACCAGTTGCGCAGGAAGGGTTGTTTCGGCCATGACGCGTGATGCAATGGAGACGCGCCGCCGGTTGCTCCGGGCGGCGAGGAATGAATTCGCCGAGTACGGGCTGGCCGGCGCCCGCGTGGATCGGATCGCCGCTGCCGCGCAGGCAAGCAAGCCGCTGCTCTACACCTACTTCGGCAACAAGGACCAGCTGTTCGACGCCGTCTACAACAATCTGATCGCCGACATCGTCAGCGACGTGCCGCTCGACCCGACCGACCTTCCCGGTTACGCCGGGACGCTCTTCGATCAGTCGATCGCTCACCCTGAATCCGTCCGGCTGACCCTCTGGGATCGCCTGGAGCGGGGCGGACAGGGCGCCCGCCAGCCGTCGGTCCAGGAGGCGAACCGGGCCAAGGTCGCCGCGATCCAGCGAGCTCAGGACGACCAGCGGCTGTCGGACCGGATCCCGGCCGCCGATCTGCTCCTGCTCGTGACGACGACGGCCGCGATGTGGGCCTTTGCCCAGCCGGGACCCGACGGGACGGGGAGCGAGGACACCGACCATGCCCGGGCAACGTTGATGAAGGCGATCCGGATCCTGACCGGGACGCCGTAGCGGCTCAGCGTCTCGGCTCCGGAGCGGGTGCCGTCTGCGGTCGCCCTCCATCGCCATGGGACGATGACATCATCGATACGGATGGGAGCCCGGGAAAAAGCCATGAGCCACCGGCGTTATCGCCGGTGGCTCATGGGCCTGATGCCAGCCCGGGACCAGGGTGCACCGCCTAGACCTTGTTGGGATCGGGGATCTTCTTCGACTTACCGGTCACGATCCGCGAGAACTGCCGGTTCTTCGCGAACCAGCCGGCGACGCCGATGATCGGCCGGACCGTCTCGTCACTGACGAACGAGGCGGTGTTGCGGACCTGCTTCGCCGTTCCGGTGATCTCTTCGAGGAGCGGGATCACCCGGTCCTTGAGCTGGATGACGAGGAAGATCAGCGCGCCGGTCACCGCGGCCAGCAGCGCGACCGTGATCAGCGAGGAGAGGACGACGAAGATGACCGCGATGTCGCGGAGTCGCTCCAGCGCGGACTGGTCGTCATCACCGAGCAGATAGAGACCGACGATGATCACAATGAAGAGGATCAGCGCCCCGACTCCACCGATGATCGCGTTTCTCCGCACTGGTCGCTCCCTCATTCCGCCGAAGACGCAGACATCCCATGGCCCACCCGGGGCCGCCATCAATGCATGCACTATACGCGCATCGCCACGATTGGCGCAGCAATGCCCCAACGCAGGCTCCGCGCCGCGGAGACCGGCTCATCGATTCGCCGAACTCTGCGGTCGGCCCATCTGGAAGCGCTCTACTCCGGGTCCGGGCTCGCGGGGGCGAAGCCGCGGCCGGAGCAGCACGGGCAGCCACTGGCATGCGCGCTCGGAGCCGTCGCGACCGGCGACCGGCCGGGGGCTTCGAGCAGCGCCTTCGCCGCGGCGCCCTTCCGGAAGACCATCGGCGTCCCGAACTGCTTCGCGGCCCGGCCACCGCCGCAGGTCGGGCAGGATACCGGTTCGTCGGACCGGGCGAAGGTGCGCCGCTCATCGAACCGGCCGCCGCAGTCGGGGCAATGGAAGGCGTAGGTTGGCATGGCTGCTCTCCTGACTCGATCGGACCTTGACGTTCGCGCTACCGGGTGACGCTGGCGATGGTGCCGCCGCCGAGGACCTCGTCGCTGCCGGGGGCGTAGAAGACGGCGGCCTGTCCCGGTGACGCGACAGGGCCGTTAGCGGTGAACGTTACTGTGGCGTCCCCGAAGCGGGAGCCGTCGCCGAGCGGAGTCACGCGGACCGTACCGGGGTTGACCTGGCCGCGGTAGCGAACCATCACGTCGGCGGTGAACACGCTGCCGGTCATCCCGCTGGTCAGACTGACGCGGTCGAGGGTCAGCTCACGGGCCGAAGCCATCACCTTCGGGCCGACCACGAGCTGGTTGGCGGCGGTGTCGAGCCCGAGGACGTAGAGCGGCTGGGTGGTCGCGATGCCGAGCCCACGGCGCTGGCCGACGGTGTGGTGGAGCAACCCGCTGTGCTGCCCGATCACGGTCCCGTCGCTGTCGACGATCTCGCCGGGGCGGGCGGCGTCCGGGCGGCGCTCGGCGACGAACTCAGCGTAGGAGCGGTCGCCGACGAAGCAGATCTCCTGGCTCTCCTTCTTGTCCGCGACGGGCAGGCCGAAGGCGCGGGCAAGGGTCCGGACCTCGGGCTTGGTCAGGTTGCCGAGCGGGAAGTGGATGAAGCCGAGCTGGTCCTGGTCGAGGGTGTAGAGGACGTAGCTCTGGTCCTTCCTGCCGTCGACGGCCCGGAGCAGGCGGTGCCGGGCCCCGGGCGCGCCGGCCGGAGCGGTCGGGTCGGCCGGGAGGATGCGGGCGTAGTGGCCGGTCGCCAAGCCGTAGGCGCCGAGCTCGCGAGAGCGGGTGACGAGGTGGCGGAACTTGACGTGCCGGTTGCACTCCAGGCAGGGGTTCGGCGTCCGGCCCTGGACGTACTCGTCGACGAAGCGGTCGATCACGCTCTCGGCGAACTCGGTCTCCATATCGAGCGCGTAGAACGGGATGCCGATCCGGGCCGAGGTCCGGCGGGCGTCGCTCAGGGCCGGCAGGCCGCAGCACGGGTTGGCGCGGTGGTCCGGATCGTCTGGCGAGAACAGCCGCAGGTTCATCCCGATGACGCGGTAGCCGCGCTCCCGCATGACGAGCGCGGTCACGGCGCTGTCGACGCCGCCGCTCATCGCGACGACCATCGTCCGGCCGGCGCCGTCCCGTGGGCCGATCTTCTCCTCGCTCAGGAGGGCGGCGATCGCGTCGTCCTGGGTCGGGTCGATGGCGGGGACGGGCGCGTCCCATGGGCAGTCGGGCGCTTCGGTGAGGGTATCGGCAAACGTAGTGGGAGATACAGGGGAAGAGAGGACCACGGGCTGGACTCCTGGACCGGTCAGCGAGGATGGGGCTGGCCGGGTAGACACGTACGGAACATAAGGAGTGTACCCCAGCCACATGCCGCGGCATTCCACCTGACCTATGGATTGGTCGCACGATGTTCCTCAGGGGCATACAGGGGCCGATATGGTCGAGACAATTGACTGCGGGGACTTTGTCGGACTTCGTCCTATAGCACGGAACATTTGTCGGGGAGTTACCCCATTCATCGAAATCGGAGACTCCTGTCTTTGATTGCTCACCAGAGGCGTCCACGGTGTTGGACGTTTGAGGTAGAGGAGTACCCATGCGCATCACGGTTCTGATTCTGAGTCTCCTGCTCGGGGTCATTATGTTCATTCAAACTGTCCTCGTCAGCGGTCTGGGATCGATGGCTGACGATGAAGGGACCCAGCAGTCCGGTGCCGTCGGCCTGTTCATGTCACTACTCTGGCTCATCGCTGCGGCGTTTGTCATGCCGTTCCCAATGGTCGCAGTTATCGCGTTCGCGATTGCCGGCCTACTCGGTTTCGCCGCCAGTGGCGACTTTGCCGACTTAGCAGTCTGGGGTGGCATCTCCATCGTCCTCACCTTGCTGTCTCTTCTGGGCTGGCGCGGCAAGCGCAAGGCCGTAAGTGCCGCACGGGCAGAGCGCGTCGTCCAGCAAGAGCGTGACGCCCGATTGGAAAACCTGCTGACACAGCAGCGTGCGGCACCACACCCGGTTATGGGCATTACCTGCACGCGTTGTGGAGCCCCCAATGCGGTTGGTACGCGTTTCTGTGGGAACTGTGGGAATGCACTCGCGGGTTGACGCTGTCATCCTAATGAAATCAGTTTGGCGTCGAGAACGATGTCCTGGACAGCACTTCGGACGCCAGAGCTTCATCGTTGACGAGACGGATCAAACAAAGTGAGGAAATCAACTATGGAGCGATGCGTGTTTCAGGTCCTGTTGTTGACCACGCTGCTCGGGACGTTCGTTCCCCATGCCTCGGCGCAGCAGGCCACTCCGGTCGCGGTCGAACGAGATGAGATCAGCGTCGCGGCCGGCCTCCCCGCTGCGCCTGAGCTTGGTCCGACATGGACGCTCCGGAGCACCGGGACGATCGCCCCGTTCAACGACACGGAGAGTCCTCGCTACACCGGTCAGTACGTCGACCAGAGCGGCAATCGAGCGTTCGTCAATGTCGTCCGGTATGGCCGATCCGCCCTCGATGCCAGCGTGGCCTATGAGGCAGCGGAGGACTACGTCGACGATCAGGAACGCCAGCTGACTGAGAGCGATGACGCGCTTACCAACGTGCGGCTGGATCGCGTCGATGCTCCGGCGGACTGCTCCGATGTCCTACGTGTCGTTGGCCTGGACTCGCTGACCTTCTTCCCCGTCGGCCTGACTATCTGTGTGGACGAAGAAGGCCAACGGGTCATCTCGGTCGTGGTTTCGGGCCAGCTCGACGTTGACGGCCAGCCGAGACGCTACCACGAGGCATCGGATGCGCTCATGGACCTCATCATCGCAACCCTCCCGGAATAGTCAATCCGATCGTCTAATCAGTGCCGTTGCTATCGTTGGGACCGCGCTACGATCCCGAATACGCGTCCCGCAGGCAGTGAACAATCGATACCCGGCGCGCTGGCGGTCCTGCTGGTCGCGATGAGCGTGGTCGCTCTGGTCGGACTAGCGGTCCGCACGCGCCGGCCTGCATCTGTCGGTGGCGCTGGCACGGGCGGCCGCTGGCTCGGTGTCTGCGACGGGACACTTGACGGAGCGCACGGTCGCCTCGCTCGGATCGAACCGCGGCGAGCGGCCGATGTCTTCATGATGGAAGGAGCATCCCGTGGCGACGACGCCTCTGGAGGACCGGCAATCGGCACTCGTGACCGGTGGGCTGATCGTGGCGATCCTGACGCTCCTAATCTGGTTCGGCGGGCTAGCCTTTCTCGACTGGGGGACCGGGCAGGACGTCAACACCGGCCTCGGCCCAGACTTCCTGTACTTCGTCGTGCTGCCGATCGTCATGGCCGGGCTGGCCTGGGTCGCCGGCCGGACGGCGTGGCAGGCGACGCGGGACCTCGATGACGATCTCGCTGGTCGCTCTAACGTACCGGGAGCGGATCAGCGAACGGCACGTGTAGCGCCGTTCGTCGCCCTGGCGGTGAACTGGTTGGTCTGGAACGCGTCGCTGGCACGGTATGACTGGCTGGGTATCTATGCCAGTGACCTGTTCAACCCGGCGACACTGGTGGTCCTGATCGTCTTCCCGCTGCTGCTGACCGGCGTGACGATCTGGAGCGGACTGGCGGTCCAGGCGCTCCTCGCGCCACCACGGACGGTCCGGTGGTAACGTGACGAGTCCGATCTGGAACCAGTGGACGACTGACCGGGCCAGCGGCGATCCGAGTGACTGGATCCGAGGCAATGGTGGAACCGATCGTGAGTGCTGAGTGGGCACGGGCGGTGACTCTGCCCTTCCACTTCGTCGAGCCAGGAGCGCCACCATGACCGATCACGACCACCCCGACACCTCCAACGGCCCCGACGTCGAGCCATCACATCCGGGTGAGGACACCGACCCGGAGGTGCTAGAGGTCAACCCCGAAGTTCATCCCACTGCCATCGACGATTTCGAGGAGGATGACGCCGACGGGCGCGAACGCGGCGAAGGCGGACGGCAGGAACAGCAGGGCCGCTAACGAGTCGCATCCCGGTCCTGGCGTGTCGCCCTGACCAGTGCCGCAACTGACTCGGCGACCGCTACTCTGATCGTCTCGTCGACGATCCGACCGTTCGCGTCGATCTCACGCCGAAAGACCGGGATGGCAGTGCACGCCTCCTCGACGATCCGGGGCTGGATGAACCGGAAGACCTTGCGAAGCGAGTCATAGGCATCGGCGGCTCCGGTCGGACCCGTCGACGGATTGATCCAGGCGACCGGCTTGCCGGTGATCTCCGTCCCGCCGACCATCCAGTCCAGCGCGTTCTTGAACGTGCCCGGCAAGGCCCCGGCGTACTCCGGGGTCGAGAACAGGACCGCGTCGGCCGCGGCGATCCGCCGCCGGTAGTCGGCGATCTCCGGGTGGGACGGGTCGACATCGTCGTCCAGGTTGTAGTGGGGCAGTCGTCCGGTCCCATCGAAGAGATCGGCGTTCACGTCCTCTGGCAGTAGCTCCGCTGCCGTCCGCAGGACCGCGGTGTTGACGGAACCCGACCGCAGGCTGCCCGAGATCATCAGGACGACCGTGGGGTGATTGCCCGGTCCGGTGTCTCGTATGGCCATCGACGATGACTCCCGCACGGCGACGCTCCTTCGACTGGTCGTCCAGCCAGACAGACGGGAACCGGACCTTCTGCTTCTGGTAGCCAGCCTGGCTTCAAGCGCGATCAGCTATTGGTTCGCCCGAGACGATGAAACCTGTCTCGCCCTGATTCGCTCGGAACTCGATAACCTCTGGATATGGGCCGCGACCGGGACACAATGGGGCCCTGAGCTATCCGGGAGCTTGTCCGGAACGCCACCAGATGGCAGCTATTCGCTCAGGGCCTCATTGCGATCGTCTGTCGTTCGGCTGTCGCCGGAGGGGTTAGCTCTGGCGGACGTCCTCGGGGACCAGGTTCTGGCCGGCCGGCACGTCGTCGGTCCCGAAGAAGAACTCTTCCTGCTGCTTGCGGAGGATCTGGCGAGCCTCCGGGTCGGCCGGGTTGAGTCCATAGTGGTTGATGAGGATCGTCAGCTGCGGCTTCCACTCGGCGTAGGCTTCGGCGGAGACGTTCTCGAAGATGCGCTGACCGAAGGCGCCGGGGAACGGCGGCTTCTCGAGGCCGGGGAGCTCGCGCCCCAGCTTGACACAATTGACCATCCGCGCCATGAGTCTTCCTTGATGTGCCGGTGACCGGCATCGTTCGCCGGCCCGGTGCGGGACGGACGCTTCCCTGAACCGTAGGGGAGTGAACGGCCGATGTCAAACCGGCGCCGCCGGGTCCGCCGGTCACCCGAAGGACCGAATCGATAGCCTGTCGGCGACCGTCTGTCACCGTTCGAGCGCTAGGGTGGTGACCAATCGTCACGCGAACCGAAGGCTGGGGCAGGCGTCACCCGCCCACCGCAGAGAACCCCCGCGCTGCAATTGGGGCCTCGACCCGACCGGCCCTGAGGGACGACCCCGGCGTCCGGTATCCATCGACGAGTCGTTCGATGCACCGGAACAGACGAGAGCGTGAAGGCGACAACGTCGCGGATGGTCACGCTGGCACGAGGCAGCGACCCCACCCCGGCGGCGCATCTATCGGTGTCCCGCTGGCACGGCATCAGTGCCGGATCATCGCCGATGGCCTCGATGGCCGCGCACGTACGCATAAAACCCCGAGAGAACCGTTTTACGATGACTGGCGTAAGTAAGGCAGACCGGGTATACCCACCCGGGCCGTTCTGGTGTCGATCCGATTGGGTGCCGTGGCTGGAGGCCCGTCGCGATTGCCAGGACGGTGAAGAGACCCCGGATGTGAGTCGAGGAACGATCCTCCTGACATCCCGTTGAGCGTTCGCTCCGGCTGGGGAGCGTTGCGCTGTCCGCCCCGTGATGGTCCTTCTGGTCGAGCTGATCAGGACGGCCGTTGCCGGGCACGACGATCCGCGACCAGACCATGACGACCAGCCACGATGTCCGGATGACACCGCTGCGGCCGGTCGCTGTGCCCCTGTGGCACGACGGGCCCAGAGGTTCCGGCAGTCGTGGCACAGGAGCGTACTGCTATGTCTCATTCGTCCTGGGCGCTGTCTGCCCACCGCCCGCGCACCGACCGTGCGCCCTCGGTCATGCCGGTTCGCGTGCGGGGGCACGCCGGGCTGGCTAGCGCCCGGTCCCGGCTGGTGCATCTCGTCTGCGTGCTGGCGATCACCCTCTCGGCCGGCGCGACGGCGTTCGTCCCGGAGACCCGGGCCAACGCCCAGAGCGAGACCCGCGTCGCGACGACCGACCTCAACCTGCGCGCCCAGCCGTCGACGGCCAGCGCGGTCCTGACGGTGATCCCGGCTGGCGGGTCCGTCTCCGTCACCGGCGGCAACGAGAGCGGCTTCCTGCCGGTCACGTTCAGCGGCGTGAGTGGCTTCGCCTATGCCGACTTCCTTGGCTCCGGGAGCGACAGCGGTGATTCACCGGGCGACGGCAGCAGCGGGGCGACTGGCGGCACGAGCGTGCTCGTCAGCCTGAACCTGCGAGCCGATGCCTCGACCGACAGCCAGATCCTCGATGTGATGCCGGCTGGCGCGACGGTCCAGCTGCTTGGCGAGCAGCGCAACGGCTTCGTCCGGGTGACGTACAACGGCACCCAGGGCTGGGCTTCCGGGCAGTTCCTTGGGTCCGGTGGCAGCGCCCCTCCCCCGGTCGACGGTGACACCGATGGCGGGGCGACGAGCGGCGCGACCGGCGCGGCCCGAAGCACGACCGACCTCAACCTCCGCTCCGGCGCCGGGACGTCGTTCGCCGTGATCGACGTGATCCCCGCCGGTGGGCAGGTGGAGTTGATGGGCTCGCGCCAGAATAACTTCGCGCAGGTCACCTATAACGGTACCCAGGGCTGGGCCGCGCTCGACTTCCTCACCACTGGCGGTGGCAGCGGTTCGTCGCCCACCGTGCCGGAAGATACCGATACGGGGACCGAGAGCGGCGCCGCTGGGACGGCGACCGTCAATGGCAGCCTGAACCTGCGGGCCAGCGCCTCGACCAGCGCGCAGATCATCGACGTCATGCCGGGTGGCGTCCAGGTCCAGGTCCTGGGACCACGCCAGAACGGCTTCGCCCAGGTCACCTACAGCGGCAGCCAGGGCTGGGCCTTCGAGCAGTACCTGACCATCGGCGGCACCGCGCCGGCGCCGGACGCCGGTAGCGACCCGGCACCGAGCACCCCACCGTCCTCCGGCACGGCACCGAGTGGCTCGCTCTGGGCAACGTCCACGGTCAACCTCCGGTCCGGTCCGGGGACGACCTACTCGGTCCTGACGGTCATGCCGGCCGGCAGTTCCGGAACGTCGACCGGGCAGTCCCAGAACGGCTTCTGGTCGCTGAACTACAACGGCACCAACGGCTGGGCCTCGTCGAGCCTGCTCAGCACCGACGGCGGCAGCGCCGTCGACCCGGCACCGACCGATCCCGGTAACTCCGGCTCCTACAGCCAGGACCAGATCATCCAGATCATCTACGCCGCCGCCGACCGGTACGGTCAGCCGCGGGCGGACATGCTCCGGGTGGCGCGCTGCGAGTCGGTCCTCGATCCAAACGCGGTCAACGCGAGCGGCGGCTCGTACGGGCTGTTCCAGTTCATCCCGAGCACCTGGGCTACGACGCCGTACGCGGGCGATGACATCTTCGACCCGTATGCCAGCGCCAACGCGGCCGGCTGGATGTGGCAGCAGGGTCGCCGCAACGAGTGGGTCTGCCAGTAGGCGGCCCACCGCGAATCGATCGCTGATCATCACGACGACGCCCCCGACCGCTCAGGTGGTCGGGGGCGTCTTTCCATGTCGCTCGATCTGCTGCCGGAGGGTGACCTGGTGCGATCTGCCCGGTGTCGTCGGACTCCAGGCGGTCACTACCTCCGGGATCCGGAACTCCTCCTCCGCAATCCACCGCTCAATCATGCCGGCCGTCGGCTCCGCTGACTTCAGGTCAGCGGCCAGCTCATCGAGCCGGGCGAGCTCCGCATCCCTGGGCGGATCGGCCTGGGCGCCGACGCCCCAGACGTCCCACAGGATGAGTTCCCACCGGTCGAGGGCGGCGAGGTCCATGAGGAGGTTATGCAGCAGGTACGGCCAGCCTCGCAGCTGCGGCACGTCGAGGTCCGGGCTGACCACGAACCGGGCGGGATCGGCCGCGCCGGATCGGCCGCGTCGCCAGGCATCCGAAGCGACCAGGAAGCGGTCTCTCGGCACGTCGAGGACATCGAGGACCTGTCCATCGGACGGGTCGACATGGCCGACATCGAGATTGGCATCGACGAGGCGCCAGCGCCCGGCCCCCGCGTCCCAGATCTCGGCGACGACGTGGTCGATCATCCAGCCGGGCGAGAAGTAGGAGGCGAAGCCAACCCGGCTCCGGGCCGGGATGCCGTGGTGCCGGGCCATGGCGACGAGGAACAGCGTGTAATCCCGGCAGCAACCGACCATCCGCTGTGCCGGATCGCGATCCGTCCCGAGCGGCAGGTCGGCGAGCCCGCGAACCAGCCGGAACATGTCGCTGGCGTACCGCGTGTCGATCTCGCCCAGTCGCTCCTCGGCGATGCCGTGGTCGGAGAACCGGTCGCGATGGCCATAGTGGAACACCATCTGGTTGGCGGCCCGGTGAAGCGTTGGAAGATCGGCCGGGAGCGCGGCGATCCATGGCGCAGACTCACCGGGATCGCTGAAGACCGACTGGTTCAGATATCGGCTGACATGGTTCATCGTCGGCTCCTCCTTGTCGGGCCCGGTCATCCGATGCCCATTTGCCTCATTTGCCCCTGCTGGCGCGGCTTGAGTACGTTTCACCGTGGCGTCTCGGTCAGATCTCACCATAGAGCCTGACCCAAGGGGAAGGTCAAGTGGGAGATTCGCAATGCGGGGAGAATGACAATGAGATGACGTCATTTCGTCGGGATGAGGACGACATACGGTCTGTCAGTAGCGCACTCGGGGTGTCTCGGTGGAGTACGAATGGGATCCGGCCAGGGACCTGAGCAACCTGGCAAAGCATGGGATCGACTTTCCCAGGGCGATCCAGGTCTTTCTGGACCCTCATCTCCGTGAGGTGTACATCTCCTGGCCGGAAGACGACGAGGATCGCTGGGCCGCGATCGGTCGCGCCGGCAGTGAGCTCGTCTACGTGTGCTACACCGACCGCCACGACGTTCGCAGGATCGTCTCAGCACGAAGGGTTAGCCGGAATGAGCGACGGCAATATCACCAGAGCCAGAATCTGGTTCGATCAGAACGGCCAACCGGTCGTCCTGACCAGCGATCATCGGCCTGACCAGCCGTCGACCGATTGGGAGCGTCTGGCGACCATGACCGACGAGGAGGTCGAAGCCAACGCGGCGAGCGACCCAGATGCGCAGTTGCTGACCCCGGAACAGCTCGCCCGTCTTCGTCCTGTCCCGGCGGTTCGCGATCTCCGAATCCGACTGCATCTCACGCAGGGACAGTTCGCGGACCGGTCCAGATCCCGCTCGGCACGCTCAGGGACTGGGAGCAGGGGCGCAGCGAGCCCGATACGACGGCGCGGTCGTTCCTGCGGGTCATCTCGTACTCGCCTGACACGGTGACTCAGGCCCTCAAGGCGTCCTGACGCTGATCCTCTGATCCCGGCAGAGCGATGGGCGGTCTGACTCATTGATCATCAGTCGCCCGTGACGTCAGGGTCCTTCGCGGCGGGCTCGTGGCCCGGTGGTGGGAGCGGGCTGACGATCCGCAGGGCGGCGGGGATGACGGTGTAGGTGACGGGTGTCTCGCCCAGATCATGGGAGTCGGCCCGGGCCGGCAGCCGCGAGGCGCTCGTGATGTGGACCGAGCGCGAGCGGTACGTCTCGACCTTCGGAGCGTAGGCCCGCCGGCCGAAGGCGATGCCGCGAAAGTGGCTGAACAGTTCCCAGCGGGAGAACCGGCGGAACAGCCGGACGTCGAACCTGCCGTCCTCGAGGTTGGCGCCGGGCGCGACGGTGAAGCCGATCCCGGTGTAGGGGCCGTTGGCGATCGCGACCATGAGCGCCCGGCTGGTGATCGTCCGGTCGTCCAGCCGGATCGTCATCCGGGCCGGGCGGTAGCGGAAGGCGACCCGGATGGCGGAGAACAGCGCTCGCCAGTCGCCGTCGCCGAACCGGTTGGCCTCCCGGAAGATCACCACGTTCATCCCGACCGAGCCAGCCTCGAAGAAGACCGTCTCGTTGGCCCGCCCGACGTCGATGATCCGGACGCTCTCGCTGGAGCGGGCGTCGGCGATCGCCCGGGCCGCCTGCGACAGATCACGGGGCAGCTCCAGCATCCGGGCGATGTTCATCACGCTGCCGAGCGGCAGGACGCCCAGCGCCGTCTCCGTGTGGAGCAGTTCCCGGGCGATCGTGCCGATGGTGCCGTCGCCCCCGGCCGCCGCGACCGTGCCGTAGCCCTGCCGGACCGCGTCACGGGTCGCCGCGATCGCTTCCCCCTCGGACTGCGTCACGACCAGGTCGTCGCCCAGGTGGAACTCGGCCATCAACGAGCGGACCTGCTCCTCGGGGTCGCAAACGTTGGTCGGGATCCCGGCCTTGCTGCCGGCGTTCGGGTTGAGGATGACCCGGATCCGGGGGTCGAGCTTGCCCGTCCGGCGCTCGGCGTCGGCCGCCAGGCCGATCCCGTCGTCGGTCTCGTCGGGTCGGGGCATTGCGGGGCTCCTCGGAATCGACGGCTGGGGCAGCGGATCGATCGTCACCGGTCAGGTCAGCCCGGAGCGCCAGGCCCTGATCCGGCGATAGAGGGTCGTCAGACCAAGGAGGTACGACGTGCCGAGCAGATACGAGGCGAGGACGTCGGTGAACCAGTGGTGACCGAGGTAGATCCGGCTCGGACCGACCAGCGTGATGAGCCCGGTCAGGACGGCGACCACCACACGGCGTAACCTGGCCGGGCGAATCAGCGCGTTTGCGAGGTAGGCCAGCATCCCGTAGACGCCGACGTAGCCGAGGACATGCCCACTCGGGAAGCTGCTGCCGCCGATGTTGGCGATCGCGACCCGGATCTCGGGGTGCTCGGGCCGGGGGCGGCGCATGAACGTCTTGAAGACGTACGACAGCCCGGTCGTTCCCCAGCCGGCGAGCTGGAACACAGCCTCGATCCGGAGGCCGAACAGCCAGAACAGCCCGGCCAGGACCGGCGGGATCAGGCGGCTCTGGGGCGGAAAGCCGGGCCAGGAGACTGTCCCCATCACCCGCCGGACCCAGGGTCGCCGCTGGCGCTGGACCCGCATGGTGATGGCCAGGTCCGCCGCCGCGGTCCGCCGTCGCTTGACCAGGGTGAAGAGGATGGCGAAGGCCGTCAGCGCGATGGTGACGAACCAGACGCTCCGCTGGCCCCGGAGCAGCGCCTCGGAGGCCGGGACGGTCAGCCGCTCGGCCGCCTGGTGCCGCCGGTCGGCCGCCGCCTGAGCCCGGACAGTGATGGAGGAGGTCGTCTCCGCCGCCTGCCGGGCAGCTGTCTCGATCGGAAGTGGGGCGGCCGGACGGGGCCGAGGGGGACGGCTGAGCAGGCTCACCGGGAACGTCTCCTTTGGCAGGACAACTGGGCCAGGAACGGGCGACTGATCGGGACACCAGCGGCGCCCGTTCGGGGTTGTGCCAGAGCCGCCACACTATACTGTCTCGCAGGTCGATTCCCGCCGGACCGATCAGCATCCGTGCCGCTGGTCCTGGCCAACGGGGCATCGCCAGTGGGAGTATTCGTTGGTCCAGCTATCGACATCCCAGCGGCCAGCGATGAATCGGGAGCCGTTCGTGTGGCTCCCGGGCGGGATCTTCACCGTCGCCGTGCTGATCATCGCCGCGCTGTTCATCGTCGCGCCCGGCGGTTTCGCGACCAAGGCCCACCTCGCCCTGCACGGCCTCTGCGCCCAGACCCCGGCTCATACCTTCGCGATCGGTGGCCAGCCCTTGCCATTCGACGCCCGGATGACCGGAATCTACAGCGGGTTCGCCGCCACGTTCGGCTGGCTGGTCTGGCGTCGGCGGCTGGCGTCGGCGGCGCTGCCGTCCTGGCCGATCAGCGCGGCCCTGCTGGCTTTCATCGCCGCGATGGGTGTCGACGGGGCCAATTCCCTCCTGCTCGACCTCGGCCTGCCGCACCCGTACGCCCCGCACAACCTGCTCCGGCTGGCGACCGGGGCGCTGGCCGGCGTCACGCTGGCCGCCGTGCTGGTCTACGTCGTCGCCGGGACGCTCTGGCGAACGCCCCGCGAACGGGAAGCCGCGGTCGGTGGCTGGAGGGAGCTATCCCAGCCGATTGCGCTCGGGATGTTCGTCGCCGGGACGATCGTCGTCGCGCCGGGCTGGGCGTACGGCGTCGTCGCGACGATGCTGCTGGTGTCGGCGGTGGTCGTTGTCACGACGATCGCGTTGGTCGGCCTCGTCATGGCCAGGCGACAGGAGGGCCGCTTCGGCACCTTCGCCGACCTCCAGCGGCCGGCGGTGGCGGCCCTCGTCCTCGGTGTGCTCGTCATGGCGACGATCAGCGGCGCCCGCCTCGCCACTGAAGTCAGCGCTGGCCTGCAGCTCCCGATTCACTGATGGGCGGATCGTCGACCGGGCTTCATGTGGGCGGTGTCGCCTGGCGAGAGAGGGCTTCGGGTGAATGCAATCATCGTTTCCCGGGGCGATTCCGGATCGTAGAATCAGGGTTATCGAACCGGCGATGATGCCGGTCCAGACCGGAGGGAAGCCATGACCATCGAGGAAATCGCCCGGTCGTTCTCGACGCATCAGTTCGCGGCGACCTACCCCTATCTGGCGGACGGGATCGTCTGGGACAACATCGGCGGCCAGCAGCTATCGGGCAAGGCAGCGGTTATCGAGACCTGCAACCTGTCTGCCGAATATCTTGCCAATGTCATAACGAGATTCGCTCGGCTTCGGGTGGTGGTCGGCGAGACCACGATCGTGATCGACAGCCTCGCGGACTACGTCGATGAGCAGCGGGAGACGACGACGGTGGCGTCCTGCGATCTCTATGACTTCGCGGATGGTCTTCTGGTCGGGATCACGTCCTACACGATCGAAGTCAATTCATAGGGCACGTTGTTTGGGCTCTTATCCAGAGACAAGGGTCGGTGACCCTTGTCCTATACTGGAAGTGGGATGATCCCACTATTCGGTGCATGAGGAGCGGACGATGACTCAAACTGAGGCCAAGGGAAGCCGCAAGGCTGTCGAAGCCATGGGCATAAAGGTCGCCAGCCATAAGGCGGCTCGATCCGCGCCAGAGCGTCGGACTCAACCTGAGCGAGTTGCGCACAGGAATGCCGTCAGGAGCCAGTCGGTCAAAACCAATCGTGGCGAGGAGATCGCCGTCGTTGGCCATGTCGATAGCAAGAATCGGCTGAGCCTGCCCAAGTCGGTTCGCGACGCCATCCAGGTTGGTCCCGGTGACGCGGTCTTCCTGAACGTCGACATGACGAACGGTGATGTGCCTACGGTTCGAGTCGTGAAGGCAGTCAATCCGCTGGCCATGATGCTCGATGCCCTCGCGTTGGATGCGATTCGTCAGTTCCACGCGGGTGAGACCATTGACTTCGATGAGCTGATGGATGAACTCGAGGCCGAGCAGGAATCGATGAGTCGAACCGATGTCCCCTGACCAACCAGGGGAACAGTGGAGGATCGTCACGGCTCGAGCAGCAAGGAAAGACTTTGCCAAGTTCGGGTCTGCTACCACTGAACTGCGGGCGAAGATCGCAGTGCTCAGGACCAACCCGGATGTTGGCGACCGCTTGGAGGGAGCAGTGGAAGGTGCACTGTCCCTGAAGTTCTCGCTCAAGGGTATGGGTGAATGTCGGGTAGCCTACATCAACCTCACGGACAACCGGATTTGCCTGCTTTTTATGGTTGGGCCGCGGGAGAACTTCTACCGCGAGGCGCTGCGACGATTTGAAGCCTTGCAACGGCGGGATGACTTCGGTCTGGACGATGCCGTGAGCACCGACGGGGATGAGCGGTAGCCTACCGTCTGTCCCTTCGGTGCCTGGCAAGGTCCTCGTGATCTACGCGATTTCCAGGAGTGCGGACAGGAGCCCCGGACGGGCCGGCGAGGGCGCTCTGGTACACTGGCCCGCGATATCCACAGCCTGTTGTGTCGTCACGCGGATCATCCCGCCGGGGTCACTCGATGCGCATCATTCGGAATGCCGGGTACGTCAGCACGAAGAAGCGGAACGCACGCCTCAGCGCCGCCGGTGGCTTCGTCGTCCTGATGTCGACGTTCGTCCTGACCCTCTTCCCCAGCACCTTCATCTTCTCCTATGTCCTGCTGATCCTCGGCTTCATCATCTTCAGCCAGGGCATGCGCGACATCACCAAGTGGAGCCGGCCCGTCCGCAATGACCAGGTGCTGGACCGGAACCTGGCCAGCCTCGGCGACCAGTACACGCTGATCCACTACACGAAGCTCGGCCGGCGCGTCGTCGAACATGTCCTCGTCTTCCCCGGCGGCGTGATGGTCCTGACGGCCAAGGAGTTCTTCGGCGAGGTCAACGTCAAGGGGCGGCGCTGGCGGCAGGGAGGCTTCGGCATCCGCCGCCTGTTCGGGCTGAGTGGCCCACAGCTCGGCAACCCGTCGGTCGAGACCGATGTCGCCGTCAACACCGTCGAGCAGTACCTCAGGGGCGAGGCGTACGAGGCCGAGATCCACGGCGCGATCGTCTTCGTCGACCCGCGGACGACGATCAACGCCGAGGAGCCGGATTATCCGATCGTCCTGCCCGACGAACTCGCCCGCTTCGTCCAGGAGGAGCCGGTCGAGGACGCCCTGAAGCCGGTCGACCGCCAGCGGCTCGTCGACCTGCTCGGCGTCGGCGGGACGCTCGAGAATGCCCCCGCCACGGCTCGCCGCCGGCCGGTCAAGCGCCGGGCCGCCTGAGATGGTCGCTCGCCGCACGCGCCGGACGACGGCGGACCAGCCTCCGGCCGCACCCGCCCCGCCGATCCCCCGCGCTCCGGGGACCGACTGGCCGGTCTGGGGGCACGATGCCGCCGTCGCCGACCTGCGCGGCTCGATCGCCTCCGGCCATGTCCGCCACGCCTACCTCGTCGCCGGTCCGCCGGGGATCGGGAAGCGGACGCTGGCGACGGCCTTCGCCCAGGCGCTGACCTGCCTGACGCCGCCCGAGCCGGGAGTGGCTTGCGGGACCTGCCGGAGCTGCGCCAAGATCAGCCGAGGCGTCCACCCTGACGTCCAGCGGATCAGCCTCGCCAGCCAGGCCGCGACCGCCGAGAAGGCCAACCGCCAGAACACCTCTCTGACGATCGAGACGATCCGGGAGGTCACCGGGCTGGCGTCGCTCCGGCCGATGGAGTCGGCCTGGCGGGTCACGATGATCGACGACGCCGAGACGCTCCAGGGCGTCGCGCAGGAGGCGCTGCTCAAGACGCTCGAAGAGCCGCCAGGCTACCTCGTGCTGATGCTGCTCTCCGACGACGTCAATGCCCTGCTCCCGACGATCCGGTCGCGCTGCCAGGTCGTCGAGCTGCGGCCGGTCGCCCGGGCGGTGATGACGGAACTGCTCGGTCAGACCGGCGTCGCGGCCGACGAGGCCCGGACGCTCGCCGGGCTGGCCGGTGGCCGGCCGGGCTGGGCGGTGCGGGCCGCCCGCGACGGCGACGTCGTCACCCGGCAGCAGGCCGCCATCGACCGGGGACTCGCCTGGATCGGCGCATCCGCCTACGACCGGCTCGTCACCGCCTTGCGAGTAGGCGACGGCTTCACCAGGCAGCGCGAGGAGGTCTTCGCCGATCTCGAGACGGTGCTCGGGCTCTGGCGGGACGCGCTGCTCCTCCACGCCGGGCAGCAGGACTTCGTCACCTATCGCGCGGGGATGGCGACGCTCGGTCAGTGGCTCCCCGGCTGGGAGCTGGGCGAGATCCACCAGGCGCTCTGCTCGGTCCAGACCGGCATCGCCGACCTTGAGAGTAACGTCCGTCCCCGCCTCGCCCTCGAGAATATGGTGCTCCAATGGCCGACACCCACCACCACGACCCGACCGTAGCTCCGACCGGCCCAACCGGCCCGTCCGGATCGCCGCCGCCCGCCTCGACCCCGCGGCGCCGGCGGCGGAACCGCGGCGTCGACACGCCGGCTCGCGAACCGATCGCCAGCATGTATCCGGCGCCGGCTGGCGGCGAGGTGCCGGTCAGCCAGCCGATCCCGATCCGGACCGTCGACGAGGCTCGGGCGCTGGCCCGTGACCGCTTCCGCGACCGTGTCCAGGCCGGCGAGAAGGTCGGCGGTTGCGACTGCCACTCGTCCGAGGCGGACACCGCCGCCCCACGACCGGAGCGGGGACCGGCAGCCCGCGTCGCCGGGGTCCGGTTCCGGGACAGCGGCCGGCTCTACTACTTCGACGCTGGCCAGCACGAGCTGGAGCCGGGCGACTGGGTCGTCGTCGACACTGAGCGTGGCCAGGAGGCCGGCCGGGTGATCGTCGCGCCGCAGCAGATGCTGCTCAACCAGCTCCAGGGCGACCTCCGGTCGGTCCTGCGGACGCTCGATACCGAAGACGTCGCGCTGATGGACCGGCTGAAGCGGGAGTCCGCGACGGCGGTCCGGACCTTCAGCGACCTGATCCGCGAGCACCGGGTCCCGATCAAGCCGATCAGCGCGACGTTCTCCTTCGACGGCTCGCTCCTGACGCTGAGCTACGCGCCGCACCAGGGCGTCGAGCGGCCCGACCTGCGCTCGCTCGGCCGCGACCTCGTCGGGACGTTCGGCTGCCAGGTGGTCCTCAAGGCCGTCAGCCCGCGGGAGGAGGCCCGGCTGCTCGGCGGCCTCGGGCGCTGCGGCCGGACGCTCTGCTGCTCGTCCTGGCTACCGGTCTTCCCGGAGATCACGATGGGGATGGCCAGGACGCAGGACCTCGCGCTCAACCCGAGCAAGGTCTCCGGGGTCTGCGGCCGGTTGCTCTGCTGCCTGTCGTACGAGAACGAGCAGTACAAGCAGCTCAAGTCGGTCCTGCCGCGGCTGGGCCAGCGGGTCGAGACGCCGGATGGCTGGGCGCAGGTCGTCGCGCTCCAGGTTCTGAAGGAGACGGTCACGGTCCGGATGGAGCAGAGCGGCGAGCAGGTGTCGCTGGCCAGCGGCCAGCTCGGTCAGCGCCCCGCGGTCGAGACGACAGCGCCGGCCGAGACTCCGGAATCCGTGACGGTCGCCCCCGTCATGTCGCCTGCGACCCCCGGCGAGGATGCGAACGCCGGCACGGCGACCGACGAGGAAGCCCGCCGTCGCCGTCGCCGGCGTCGCAACCACGGTCCCGGTGATGCGTTGGTCTGACTGGACGGCCAGTCACGCCACCTCGATCCGGTCGCGACTCCGGGCGGCGTTCGCATCTCAGACAGACACGGAGAGCACGAGACGATGCCACGGTACCTGGTGATTCATACTCCCCGCGAGGACGTCGACCCGAACGAGGTCTAGGCTCCTACCCGGATGCTCGACCTCGCCCAGCAGGCCGGGGCCGCGGGTGCCGACCCCCGCTGGCTCGAGACATACGACACGGACACGAGCGACGAGCGGATCTTCACCGTCTGGGAGACCGACGATCCGGCCATGATCCTCGACGCCCTCTCCAACTACGGCTTCCTCAGCCACATGGAGGCCAAACCCCTCCGGATCGAGCGCTGGGGACCGGCCGACGTGCTGGCCGCCGAGGCGATCCGTGAGGACGCGTAGCGCACCCATTCACACGTTTACGCCAACCCGAGTCGCTCCATTCCCTGGTCCATCGTCTGGCAGGGAATGGGGCGTTTCCGTTTCTGCCGTGTCATCGCGCCGGATGGGGTTGCCTCGCTGCCCATGCTGACAGCGGCGACTCATTGGCAACTCGCGCCCGTGGGGTCCATCTGGATCGGTGGGCAGGGGACGGTGCCGTAGCTGCAGAACACGCAGCAGTCGCCCGCCAGTGGCCGGAGCTCGCTGCCACACCCTAGGCAGGTATAGCGGACCTGGCAGGCGTTGACCGGCATCGTCTCGGTCCGGCTCGTCTGGCAGTTCGGACAGGTGATCGTCGATTCCAGAACGACGGTAGCCATCAGACAACCTCTTCGCGACAGGGTGGACCAGGAGACGGGATCGCGGGTATCCCGATCATACACACCCCGACCGGGAACCGTCAGATGGATATCGGATCCGCATCGTTCGCCATCATCGACGTGGCGATCAGGGCGACCGGGATGGCACCGTAGCTCAGGAAGCGGTCGTGGAAGCGGCGCAGGGAGAAGGCGTCGCCCTCGCGCTCGGCGATGGTCCGGCGGAGGTCGTGGATGGCGTCGGTCCCGATCAGGTACATCATCGCGGCTCCGGGGAACATGCTGTTCTTGACGGCCTCGCCCATCGCGGCGGTGGCGCTCATACCGGCCTCGGTCTCGTAGAAGGCGGCGGCGTCCTCCATCGTCATCGCGCCGGTGTGGATCCCGACGTCGGCGATGGCGCGGGCGGCCATCCGGACCCGGCCCTGCGCCTCCGACAGGTTCTCGAGTGGCGTCAGGAAGTCGGTCTGCTCGGCCATCGTCTCCGTCGCGTAGACGGCCCAGCCCTCGACGAGCGACCCGGCGCAGAACAGCGACAGCCGGGCGGCGGAGTCGACGCCCGAGACCCGCCCGACGCGGGACTCGGCCCGGAAGGCATGCCAGTTCTGGATGTGGTGGCCGATGCCGCCGTGGTGGATGACGTGGTTGAGCTTGATCTGGGCGTCGTTCGTCGCCCGGAGCTTCGACTCCCGCTCCTCGGCCGGCATGTCGGGCTCGATCGGGGTGACGCGGTAGTAGTGCGTCTCCGGTCGGCCGAGCGGGGCCGGACAGCGGTAGAACAGGTAGTAGAGCCCGCCGGCCGCCGCCCGGTCGGATTCCGGGAACGGCCCGTAGTCGATCGGGTAGTCCGGCCAGGTGACGAGGTCGGCGTCGAGGGCGGCCGCTTTGGCCGCCTGCCAGGTCTCGGTGTAGGCGCCGTAGTAGCTCTCGACGGTCGGGTGGTGGTCGGCGAGGTGGGCCAGCTGCTCCCTCCAGTCAGCGGCCGGGTCGAGCTCACGGGCCCGGTCCTCCAGGGTCTGCTGGGCCTTCGCCATTGCGGCGCGGGCGTACTGGTCGACCCAGGCGGCGTTCTGCTCCGGTGCGAGTTGGTGGCCGATGCGCAGGTAGCGCTCGAAGGCCTTCGTCCCGGCGCTGTAGTGGTCGTTGGTCTGGTGGAGCAGGGTGCCCTCCAGCCAGGCGAGGTGCTCGCGGAAGGCGTCGGTCGCGATCGCCGCCGCCTCGACGAGCCCATCGGACCGGATCCCGCGCTCATCTATCAGGAGCGCGAACCCGTCGCCGAAGTAGGCGATCCCGGCGTTGGCCTCCCGGATGGCACGCTCGGTCCAGGCGGCCGGGGCGGAGGTCACGTTCGCCCGGCCCTGGGCGAGGAACGCCGGGATCGCTCGCATCCGGGCCTCGGCCGCGCGGGCTCGGTCGCCGACGGGCTCGGCGTCGCGGTGGAACAGCGCCATGACCGAGAAGACGGCCTCGCCGGTGGAGTAGCTCGGGTTGCCGCGCTGGAAGTGGCCGGACTGGCCCTCCCACAGCGCCAGCCGCAGGGCGCCGTCGGCCAGCGCCCGGTCGTGCCGCTGGGCCTCGCTGAGATGCTCGTCCGGCAGGGCCGCGAGCTCGTCCCGCAGCCGCTCCATCTCAGTCGCGTTGGCGGCAATCGCCGCCGGCGACGTATCCGGGAGCAGGTCGTCGTAGTCATGGACGCCGGTGAAGGTCGCGTTGACCGGGTTGCGGCGGAAGTGGGAGGTGAAGAAGGCGTCCAGCCAGCGGTCGAACGCCGGGGCGGCGCTGGTCTGGCGGTCGGTCGCTGGCATGGTGTCGGTCATGGGTTCGGTCTCCGGTGTGGGGACGAATGCGGCTGGACTCGAAGCGTCGTGGTGGCGGAGAGACCTCTCCCCCCGGCCCCCTCTCCGGCTCCCGGTTCGCTCCGACGCCTGTGGGCGTCTTTGCGTCACCGGTCCCAGAGAGGGGGAGAACGTCTGACATCTGCGGGCGTCTTTGCGTCACCGGTCCCAGAGAGGGGGAGAACGGTCGGTTGTCTGGTCAGGTCAGGTGAGCAGGTTACGGATGGTGGTGACGACGGTCTCTGGACGGGACAGCACGTCGTCGTTCGTGAACCGGACGACCGTGAAGCCGCGCTCCTTCAGATATTCCGTCCGCCAGGCGTCCTGTTCCCGCTCGTCGTCAAGGTCGTGGACGGAACCATCCAACTCGACGATCAGCTGGGCCGGTTGACAACAGAAATCGACCACGAACGGCCCGATGATGTGTTGGCGCCGGAAGGTCACGCCCAATTGCTGCCGACGCACCATGACCCAGAGCGCCGCCTCCGCCGGGGTCTGTCGGCGACGAAGGTCACGGGCGGTCGCGACCCGACGAGAAACGGTGCTGTCCACGTCGCTCACCTCATGGAACTGGATCCACTCACCGCACCGACTCTTGGGAGCACGATCGAGGGTGCCCAATCAATTCCATTCGGTCCTGGTCTCCCCCTCTCCGGGACCGGTGACGCAAAGACGCCCACAGGCGTCGGAGCGAACCGGGAGCCGGAGAGGGGGCCGGGGGGAGAGGTCTGCCCCATTCACCGTCCCAGCGGCAGGTCCACCCAGCGGCGCTCGTGGAACGACAACTCGACGGCGTTGATCGCCTCCTGGACCCAGGCGCCGTCGCGGAAGTTGCCCTGGTTGGCGCCGGTGTCGGTCGTCAGCTCGTCGAGGAAGTCCTTGATCAGGTTGGCGTAGAACAGCGTCCGCCACGATTCGCCCGGGTGGCCGCCCTCCGGGTAGAACTCGGCCGGGATCTCCAGCTGTTTGAACTCGACGTCGTCCGGCGTCGCGACCCTGATCGTCTCGGCGATACCGAACTCCTCGATCAGGCGGCAGATGATCGCGCCCTTCGAGCCGTAGAGGCGGACCTCGATGCCGGGGTAGTTCCCGACGGTGACGAAGCTCGTCTGGACGGAGCTGATCACGCCGTTGGTGTACTCGCCGATGTAGATGTCGCCGTCGTCGATGTTGATCTTCGTCATCTGCCCCGTCGCGCGGACCATCCGCTCGGGGACGAAGTTGCGCATCGTCCCGACGACGCGGGCGTAGTCGGCGCCGACCCAGGAGTGGCCGATGTCGATCACCGGGGCGCCGTAGCCCTCCAGCGACTGCGTCTGGATCGTGTTCGGGTCGACGTCGAGCTTGACCTGCCGCAGCGGCGTCCGCGGGTCGATCCACTGCGAGTTCTGCTCGTAGGCGTTGTAGATGTACGGTTCGCCGACGAACCCCTGGTCGATCAGCTGGCGGGCGTAGCGGACGCCAGGGCTGTAGCGGAAGGTGAAACCGAGCTTGGTCTTGAGACCCTTGCTGTCGGCCAGGTCGGCGGCATCGGCGGTCTGGCGGAAGTCGAAGGCGACCGGTTTCTCGCAGAGGACGTGCTTGCCCGCGTTGAGGGCGGCCAGCGACAGCTCGAGGTGCATCGCGCTGGAGGTGCAGACGTCGACCACGTCGATGTCGTCCCGGGTGATCAGATCGCGGTAGTCCGTGTAGGCGGCGTTGGCGCCGAAGGTCGTCTTCGCCTCGTTGGCGAGCGCCTCGTCGACGTCGCAGACCGCGACGACGTCGCAGCGGGAGTCCCGGTGCCAGCCCGGCAGGTGGGCGTTGTTGGCCCAGACGCCGGCGCCGATGACCCCGACGCGGACCTTGCGTCCCGTGATGGGCTGGAATGCGACAGACATCGGTGGTGTTCCTCTCCCGCTCACTCCGGAGCGGACATTGCCCGCGCCCGTCCCGCCGCGCCGGCGGTGTCGACGGGAACGTGGATCATCGTGTCGATCGCCCGCGTGATCTCGGCGAGCGATTCCGTGTCTTCGTTCGTCACGCCGATGTAGTGGGCGACGACGGCGTCGGTCGCGACCTCGGTCCGGCCGGTCCGCAGTGCGTCGAGCAGGACCTGATGGAACTCGGCGAAGTCGGGCGTCCCGGCGTGGTGCCGCTCGATGCTGCTCAGGATCAGGGCGCTCATCCGCCCGTTCAGGCTCTCCCACAGTTCGAGCATCACGGTCGACGGGACGGCCCGCATGATCGCTCCATGGAACTCGAGGTCCAGCCGGATGATCCGGGCGACCTCGCCGGGGAACTGGCAGAGCGCCATCTCGTCGACGATCGCCTGCATCGCGTCGAAATCGTCGTTCGTCAGGCTGGCGTGGCCAGCCGAGACGACGTAGCCCTCCAGGACCGACCGCGCCCGCCGAAGGTCCCGCGACTCCTCCGGCGCTAGCCGGTGGACGAAGGTGCCGCGGCGCGGTTCGCTCCGGACCAGTCCCCGGCGCTGCAGGGTCAGCAGGGCCTCGCGCAGCGTCGTCCGGCTCACCCCAAGCTCGTCGCAGAGGCGCGTCTCGATCAGGCGGTCCCCCGGCCGGAGCGAGCCGGACAGGATTCCATCCTCGAGGGCCTGAGCGACGTCGTCCACGAGGCGGAGCCGGGTGGGCGGGCGGATGTGTTGATCCGGCGCGATGGGTTCGAACTGGTCCTGAGCGGTAGACGCCATGCACTCCTGCTTCCTTGCGGCTGGCCCATGGGCTACCCATTCCGGGGTGGCGGGACCGTTGGTCAGGTCGATCTCCGGGTCACACTCCTCACGTTCGTCGCCATCGGGGCGTCCCACGGCGACCGGGGTCGGCATGGATGGGGCAGCCAGACGGTGGGCTAGGCGTCTTGTGCCAAGTGGCCAAGAGCGATGCTGACAGACGGATTGACGATTGTCGACAATCCGCATACTATCACCCCACGGGTCGATGTCAAACTGAATAGCCGGTGCCCCGTCAGGAAATGGTGCAAACCGCTACAAGTGGTTCCGGCGCGGTGAACCCATCGGTTCGAGGGGGTGGAATGAACGTCGAGTTCGTCTTTTCCGGGCAGGTCGCGATCGTCACCGGAGCCGCCCGCGGCGTCGGCCGTTCGATCGTCGAGCGGCTCGTCGCGGCGCAGGCGACGGTCCTGGCGACCGACCGGGACGCCGACGGGCTGGCCGGGACGGTCGCCGGTCTGCCGGCCGGGCAGGTCAGCACGATCGTCGCCGATATCGCCACGCCCGAAGGGGCCCGGGCGATCGTCGATGCTGCGGTCGAGCGGTACGGCCGGCTGGACGTCTGCGTCAACAACGCGGCTGTCGCCCCGCACGCTACCCTGCTGGAGGAGCGGGTCGAGGTCTGGGACACGGTCTACGGCGTCAACTGCCGTGGGACGTTCCTGATGACCCAGGCCGCGGCGAAGGCGATGATCGCCGCCGGCAACGGCGGGCGGATCGTGACGTTCTCGTCCGGGGTCAGCAAGCGGGGCTCGGCTGGCGCGGCCTGCTACGCCTCCAGCCGGGCCGCGGTCGAGAGCTTCACGCGGGTCGCCGCGGTCGAGCTGGCGCAGTACGGCATCCTGGTCAACTGCATCAGCCCCGGCCTGATCGACACCCAACCCAGACCACTCCCGCCACGGATGGCCGACGCGCTCGGTCGCCGGATCCCGACCATGCCCATGGCCCGGGCCGGCGAGCCGGACGAGGTCGCGTCGGTGGTCCTGTTCCTCGTCTCGGATGCCGCGTCGTTCCTGACCGGGGCCGTCATCGACGTCGATGGCGGGGCCGGTGTTGGGAGTCGATTCGAGGGCACGAGCGTGCCCGACGACGACCCCCGGTACGATTGGGTCACGGGCCGGGCCACCACGCTGGTGGCCAACTAACCACGGGTGAAACCCGCCGGTCTCCGGCGGACTGCCACCGCGAGGGGTCTCGCGGTCGTCCTCGCAATCGTCGCGCTGGGGGATCATCGATGGATACTCGTCTCAACGGCAATCGCGTCAATCGCCGGACCGTGCTGGGTGGCGCCGTCGGCGGCGCCGCGGCGCTGTCGCTGGCCCAGTGGCAGGCCAAGGCCGGCGCCCACGGGCTCGACTTCACCTCCGCCCGCGTCGTCCAGCGCCAGGGTCAGCCCGGCGGGACGCTGATCTACGGGCTCGGCTTCGACGTCGACGGGACGCTCGACCCGCAGGTCACCAACTACGACTCGACGATCCGCGTCACGCTCAATATCTGTGAGCCGCTGCTCTGGATGCCGACGGCGACCGAGTTCATCCCGGGTCTGGCCGAGAGCTGGACGGTCTCCGAGGACGGCACCGAGTACACCTTCGTCCTCAAGCAGGGCGTGACGTTCCACGACGGGACGCCGTTCAACGCCGAGGCCGTCCAGTTCACCTTCGACCGCGTCATCGCCGGCGACGTCGTCGCGGCCGGCGGCACGCCTACCGTCGGCGGGACGCCGGACGCCAGCATGGTTATCGCCCCTGGTCAGTGCCACGACCAGCTCGGCCCGTACGATCACAGCGAGATCATCGACGACCACACGGTCAAGGTCGTCCTGAAGACGGCCTTCGCGCCGTTCCTCGCCGGTCTGAACGGCTACCTCGGCATCGTCTCGCCGACCGCGGTCCGGACGATGGGGATCGAGGCCTTCGCCCGCGCCCCGGTCGGGACCGGTCCGTTCATCTTCGGGGAGTGGATCGAGGCCGACCACATCACCGTGACGAAGAACCCGGACTACACCTGGGGTTCGTCGGCCTTCGCCAACACCGGGGCGGCCTACTTCGATTCGATCGAGTTCCGGGTGATCGACGATATCTCCGTCCGGACCGGCACGGTCACGACCGACGAGACCCAGTACATCGACTCGATCGACGGCCTGCAGCTGCCGGACCTCGAGGCCAACAGCGACGTGACCGTTATCAAGCAGGCCCAGCCTGGCGCCGGCCAGCTGATGGAGATGAATCTGATCCGCCAGACGCCGATCGCCGAACTGGCCGTCCGCCAGGCGATGCACTACGCGCTCGACAAGGAGGCCCTCAATCAGGCCGCCTACGGTGGCCTCAACCTGCCGGCGAACAGCGCGCTGATGCGGCCGACCCTCGGCTACGAGCCCATGACGGAGACGCTGTTCACCTACGACGTCGCCAGGGCCAACCAGATCCTCGACGAGGCCGGCTGGGTGATGAACGGCGACTACCGCGAGAAGAACGGCGTGCCGCTCGAGCTGTACTATCCGCTCCTGGAGCGCGAGCCAGACAAGGGGACCGCGACCTTCCTGCAGGGCGCCTGGCAGGCCGTCGGGATCAAGCTCAACCTCGAGATCATGGAGCGCGGCCGTCTCCGCCAGGTGATCCGCGAAGAGGGCAACTACGACATCACCGGCATCTGGTTCTCCTACGCCGATCCGGATGTCCTGCGAACCATCTTCTGGTCGCAGAACATCGGATCCTTCAACCGGTCCAACTACAACGTCCCGGAGGTCGATGGCTGGCTCGAGCAGGCAGCCGCCACCAACGACCAGGCTGAACGAACGGCCCTGTACTCGCAGGTCCAGCTCCGGGTCCTGCAGGACGTTGCGATCATCCCGATGGTCGACACCTTTGGCTACAACGCCAAGTCGTCCCGGATGCAGGGCGACGTGCTCGACTTCCTCGCGTCCTACGTCAACCTGAACAGCGCCTACTTCGAATAGCGGTCTGTCACCGGAGCCAGCCTGTTCGTGGGCTGGCTCCGGCACCGGCGGTCCAGCAGTGAGAGCGCATCGTGGGTATCTACATCTTCCGGCGGGTCCTGCAGGCGATTCCGGTCCTGTTCGGGATCTCGATCTTCACGTTCCTGATCATCCACCTGACCCCGGGCGACCCGGTTCAGTTGTTTGCCGGGGACAAGCCGATCAGCGAGCAGCAGGCTGACCAGATCCGGCACCAGTACGGGCTGGACCGGCCGCTCTGGGAGCAGTACACGTCGTACATGGGCGGGGTGCTGCACGGCGACTTCGGGGCCGGGCTGCACTCCAAGCGCCCCGTGATCGACTCGCTCCGCGAGGCCCTCGGGCCGACCCTTCAACTGGCGCTGGCTGGCGTCATCGTGGCGGTCGTCTTCGGGCTGCTCCTCGGTATCCTCGCCGCGCTCTTCCATAACACCTGGCTGGACTCGCTGGCGATGGTCATCGCGCTGCTGGGCGTCTCGGTGCCCGTGTTCTACCTCGGGCTCCTGCTGCTGCTGTTCCTGTCGTTCCGAATCCACATCTTCCCGGCGACCGGCTCGGAAGGGCTGAAGAACCTGATCCTGCCGGGGTTCGTCGTCGGGTTCTCCTCGGCCGCGTACATCGCCCGGCTGGTCCGCTCGTCGATGCTGGAGACGATGCGGCAGGACTACGTCGTGACGGCCCGGGCCAAGGGCCTGAGCGAGCGGGTCGTCGTTACCGGCCACGCGCTCCGGAACGCGCTGATCCCGACGATCACGTTCATGGGCCTGCAGTTCGCTGGCCTGCTGGGCGGCGCGATCGTGACCGAGCAGGTCTTCTCCCGGCCGGGGCTGGGCCGGGTCGCGATCACGGCGATCAACAACCGCGACTTCCCCGTGATCCAGGGGGTCGTCCTCGTCGCGGCGGCGACCTACGTCGTGGTCAACCTGCTGGTCGATCTCTCCTACGCCGTCTTCGACCCAAGGATCCGGTATGGATAACCCCCAGATCGCCCTCGTCCCGGTGCAGGCGGCCAACCCGCCGGTCGAGACGCTGGTGCGCAAGCCGCGAGGCCTGCTCAGCGACACGTTCAGCCGGGTCCGGAAGAACCCGGGCGCCATGGCCGGGCTCGTCGTCATGATCCTGATCGTCCTGATCGCGATCTTCGCCCCCCTGATCGCGCCCTACGATCCGATCCGGCAGAACACGCAGCTGATCCGGACCGGTCCGAGCCTGGACCATCTGTTCGGGACGGATAGCTTCGGGCGGGACGTGCTCTCGCGGGTGATGTACGGCGGGCGCTACTCGCTCCCGGTCGGGCTGGTCGCGGTCGCGGTGGCGAGCTTCTTCGGGGTCCTGGCCGGGCTGGCCGCCGGCTACTACGGGCGCTGGATCGACTCGATCATCATGCGGATCGTCGACATGATGCTGGCCTTCCCCGGCATCCTGCTGGTCATGGCGATCGTCGCGATCCTGGGCGGGAGCCTGCTGAACCTGATGATCGCGGTCGGCCTGTCGTCGATCCCCGACTACACGCGGGTTGTGCGCGGGTCGGTCCTGTCCGTCCGCGAGAGCGAGTACATCACGGCGGCACGGGTCCTGGGGGCGAGCAACCGCTCGATCATGCTCAAGCACATCCTGCCGAACATCCTGCCGCCGATCATCGTCCTCGCGACGCTCGGTATCGCCGGCGCGATCATCCTCGGCTCGACGCTCTCGTTTCTCGGTCTGGGGATCCAGCCGCCGACGCCGGAGTGGGGCAGCATGCTGTCCGATGGCCGGACGATCCTGCGCAACTCGTGGTGGGTCTCGTTCTTTCCCGGCCTGGCGATCATGCTGACGGTGCTGGCGATCAACCTGCTCGGCGACGGCCTCCGCGACGCGCTCGACCCGCGGCTCCGCAACCGGTAGGCGGGTTGCCCCACCCCCCGG
>JAABUS010002792.1_pt1 | contig 31125 bp, 26 predicted proteins | sample 5560161 | NCBI WGS metagenome assembly JAABUS01 (sample SAMN10711885, study PRJNA513376) | rock metagenome | isolation source: Antarctica rocks | place: Antarctica: Victoria Land, Trio Nunatak nord | collected 2016-01-04
CTACCAGGGACCGCCACCATAGTTGAGGAGCGACTTCCGAGGATTGAGCAGACCTGACCTCGTCAGCTGATTGGCTGTAATGTAGAAGCCCAGGGGATTGATATACCAATAGAGAGTAGACGGGACTATCTGTTCGTGGACGAAGATTCATAAGTTGTCAGCCATGGACTACATCCTTCAGGGGAGAAACGACGGGATGCATGACACAAAGAACGTAGCCTGTTTTTGGTCCTTACACAACTTGTCTTTACTTCTTTTCAAATGAAATGCATGTTTTCATGGAAGCGAATTCCGCATAGCAAAATAGACATGTACTCACACCCAACCCAGCCTCCCTCCCCTTCCCCTTCCTCACCATACCCATCCACTCCCTATAAGTTTCCACATCCCACTCCTGCTGCTCCTTCTCATCGGCTTTGGCATGAGTGCGCCATTGAGCTCCCGCCCTGTGATGATTTCAGTCTCAGTATTTTTACCCATCTATCGTTTCATGCACGACCGGAAGCACGACAAAGCGCTTGAAAAGACAGAGCGAAGATTTACCATGGAGAAGTATAGAGCGGACTCTCATCCCCAGGCGTGTGCTCTGCAATTACGGTCACCTGATAGCCCGCGCGCAGGAGGAAAAGTGCGCTTTGGAGGCCTGTGATACCTGCTCTGATGGAGGTTAGTGGTGATGCAGTTTGATGGATGCAATGGGATAGGCTACCCAAGGACTATGATATGTCTGATATTTTGACTTGAAGATGGCATATTGGTAGCATATTCTACGAAAGATCAATGGTGATCAATGGCTTATCGCAAGTTACATCATAAGGCTACGGAACTGCAGTGCGATGAAATCAATTTGTATTGCTTGAGATACACAAGGCTACCTTCCTGCCATCCGAGGGCCGGTATCGGCGCCGTTGTAGTTTCCATGTGGCAAGCTTTGGGGGCGATTGCACTTTTCGAATGATGAACGAACCATTCCTAGTGAGGCGTTAGACATTGATTAGGTATTTGAGGCTAGCGGAGAGGAAGGCATACATGCGGCATCTTCTCTCATCGTTGCCTCAGTTTTGGACTGGCATAAGTTCCAAAATTGGTCGGAAATGCTAGATTATATGAGCAAGACGATGCCGGATCTCCACATCCAAGGTTGTATCCAACAAGAATGGGTCTTGACAAATCGTTTTGATGAAGAGAAAGCCTCCTAGACCAATACCCAAAGGCAAATGTCTAACTTGTGACAGTGATTTGTGGTCGCCGCGAGTCAATCAAAGAAGTTAGTACGGTGCTCCCAATTAAGTCGAATTGTATCGCGATGAGTCTCACACGCCATGGCCACCGTTGACAGCATCATCATTGCCTTGGTGCTTCCTCTTCAATCCAGTCTTGCCGTTTCGGACTTGACCATTGGCAGCCGCTCTAGCCATCGTTGCCCTCTGGGCTTCGACCTCTCGCTCTCTCTTTTTCCATTCGTCCCTGATAGCCTTCGAGGCTCGAATCAGATCATCCTCTGATACTTTGTCCTCTATACTCTCCATGACACTTTGCACGGTACTGATATGATTCGCCTCGTGCTTGTCATCCCGGAAACGCAGGAATCTCCACCTATTCGAGTCGATGAGGGAGCATTCGACGATTCGATCGTTCAGAGGCTGCTGGAGAGCTTTCCATGCTTCCCAGTTGCGACTCTCCACAACCATAACACCCCATGTGCTATACCCATCCTGACCACCATATACTGCAAGCTTGATCTCTGGTATAGCACCGTAGTCAGAATAGGGACTCTGGTCTTCATCGTCGCTATCTGGTTCGACCGTTGGGAATTCGAGGGTCATTCTAAAGTCGATCGAATTCTCCTCGGCAGGTTTCCACTTCAGTATGTGTTGATCTGTCCCAAATTGATAGGGCGTAGTCCTGCAGGTAAAGACCAAACCGTCATTGCCGTGAGGTAGTTTGGGCAGGGTTTCTCGGAACATCTTTTCTATTCCGTAGCTTCTCTCCATTCTCTTCCAATCGACCAAGAATTCCTGGTGTTCCTGCTCTTGCGGATAGTCCTCAAAAAATAACTTCCTGTAAGGGTTGTACACGATGTCGCGGAAACGTCCAATTCGCTTGTCGAGTGTCAGGTGCATCAGAGGATCCCTATTCAACACCGGGCAATCGAAGACAAGATACATCAACTGAATACGACCATCAGGCAGTGTATCATTCACGAGCTCGCCGTCGAGAATTGTGTCTTCATGGAATTCGAGTGGGTTTTCGGCAGATTTGGGGAAATGTAGACGCTGGACATGGTAGTAATCGTTTTTTCGGTCAATAAGATAAGTTACTTCTTGATGGTCCACTGGGTTTCTGTTCGATGTGAGATACATCAAACATCTTACGCCGTCAGACTTTTCGCAGACGAAATAGTCCTTCTTTTGAAGCTCAAGCTTGTGACGTGCAGCGAAACTGACAGGTTGAGCACCAGGAAAGCCCGGGCTATTGCGACCCAGCAGAGCTCTGACCTCTTCACGAAAGTCGCGCAATAGATCACCATCGAGCTTCACTCCGGGAATATCAGGGGTTGAGCCTCCCATTTTGTAGTCGTAGTGCAACCAATCATAAGAGTCTGGGGTTCGGTGCTCTTTATCGGTGCAAGAGGAGGTTGCAGCTGCAAGAGAAGAAGAGCTCCAGCTTCGAAGCGTCCATTCGTGCTCCTCCAGCAGGTTACGAAGCTTGTTGGGGTCAGAAAACGGCTTTAGCAATGAACAAAAAGGTGCAACAAGTGAATGTAAGCTACAACCAAAAACAGTTAGCTCCGGTAGATCTTGCCGCTGTGAATGGGTCGTTCGGCATGGCTTTGATGCTTTTGTCGCGTTGCAATAATTAATAATACCTAATCAGATCTGACGCGGGTCTCAGATACGTGATCGGTATGTATACTTCCTTCTCTCCTTGCTCTTGCTCTTGCTCTTTTGATAATGCTCTCGCCGTGGCTGTTGCTGCCCGCCAATGATGTCCCTGCCATCCGCTGGCTGGTCGCAGGCCTCCTGTCTGACCGAGGGCGGGGACATCGCGCCTCAAGCGACCATAGAAAAGCCTTTCAGCTTTCAAACATATGGCTAATTGAGTATTGTGCTTTAGAGAGATGGTCGCGAGATCCTATCGATGAGTGAGGGCCATACGCCAGCCTCCCCTCCCTCAAACCCTATCCTCTCCTCCAGAAGCGATAATGCCGTCTCCTAATTCGCCTCAACTTACTATTACACCTCCTGTGCCTCAGAACATCCCCTCGACCGCTGCATCACAGAACGGAGCGAATGTGACGATCCAGAACGATCTGCGCAAGGGCGCGACACCAAATGGAGATACTCAGCCCAGGGAGCCAATGCAAGAACGAAAGCAGAAAGCCAAGGCGGTAATGGCAGCTTCAAGTCTCCCTGTACTGGATGAAGGGTCAGAGAAAGCAGCCTCTGAGGTCTCTGGGACATCGAGCAGATCCGCTACACTATCGAATGGGACCGTGCAGACCAGGAAACGGTCCCGCTCTGGCACGCGCATCAATCTCTCGAGACCCGACAGACAGTTGAACCCACGAGGGGCCAATGACCCGAACGCTGAAGGTCTCGAGAAAGTCGAGCTGAATCAATATATACAGCGCGGCTTCGCAAACGAGGTTGCCGGAATCAATGACTTCAGCGCAAAGGACAAGCTTCACACTATGAAAAGGGATCAAAAGGACGCTTACATGAGGCTGCGTGGAGTCGATCCAGAAAAAGACAATGCTGCCGTCGGAGCATACATAAAGGAGAAGCGACCTGTGCCCGAAGAGCAGCAACCACAGCCCGACAGACCGACGTGGATGGACCCAATCGTCAAACCTTTAGTGGATCCTGCAGCTATCTACGGGCCGGGCTGGGGTCAATACGGGAGATTCGGGAATGGTATCACCCAGATGACCCATGGTATTCCTATCAAATTACCCAAACATCGAAAGCGCGCAGGTGGAGGGAGAACACGGGAATTGCGGGTGTCAAGGAAGGAGCTCGGGACGCAATCAGAGCAGCTTGATGAGCTCGTGCCGATAAGGTTGGACATTGAGTGGGACAAGATCAGACTTCGCGATACATTCACTTGGAATTTACATGACAGGGTTGTTCCTCCAGATCTGTTTGCAGAACAGCTGGTGGAGGACTTTAAGCTACCTATGGATCAATGTGGCCAACTTGTGCAACAGGTCAGCGCAAGCCTGCAAGAGCAGATCCAGGATTTCTATCCTCATGTGTTTATCGACGAGGAAGCCTTAGACCCGCATTTGCCTTATAATGCATACAAAAATGATGAAATGCGTATAACCATAAAGCTTAATATCACTATCGGCCAGCACACACTCGTGGATCAATTCGAATGGGAGATCAACAACCCAGCAAACTCCCCGGAAGTTTTCGCACGACAGATGACGAAAGATCTGTCTCTAGCAGGAGAATTCACTACATCAATCGCACACTCAATACGAGAGCAGAGCCAATTGTTCACTCGCAGCCTTTACGTTACGGGACATCCATTCGATGGGCGGCCTGTCGAGGATCAGGAACTCAAGGCCGGCTTCTTACCATCCCCCATGCCGTCACCCTTCCGACCATACCAAGCGGCGAAAGAATTCACCCCTTACTTGTACGAGCTTAACGAAGCCGAGCTAGAGAAGACCGAACTCTCACTGTCGAGAGAGGAGCGACGGCAAAAACGATCTGTGAATCGACGTGGCGGACCAGCCCTGCCAGATCTTAAAGATCGTCGAAGCACCATCCGGACCTTGGTTGTGTCTTCTGTTCTTCCAGGCGCAGCAGAAACGTTGGAAGATAGCAGGATTTTCAAGCGCACCGCTGCAGCATCCGGCAAAGGGAGACGTCCAGGTTATGGCCATAAGGACGGTCTTGGTGACTCCGATGAATCAGAGAGCGACGATTCTGCTCCAGACTCCCCTGCAATTCCAATTCACCTACTTGCCGGTACTGCACGTACAAGAGGCATGAGAGGCGCAGCAACGATTGCACATAATGCTCTGCGAGGCCATATTGCACGCTCTGCAACACCTGAAGCAACGACACTTCACCATCACGAAACACGCACATCTGGTCGCAGGTTTGGTGGCAGAGATTATAGAGAAGAAAGCGTCGACGACTCCCCACCTACTTTAATTGTGAAGCTTCGGATACCTCCAGAACGGTTTAGGCAATTCCTACGAGATCAGAAGAACAGAAGCAGACCTGCACCACCGGAACAGCCATCGCATCAACGGTCTTTGAGCGCGACACCTGCTCAAGGTACACCAGCACCTGGCACCATGGGCCCACCTACGACACCCAGTCCGCAACAACAACAACATCCACCTCGCCAGCACGGCAGCCCCTCAGAGCATAAAGAAGCCGTAAATCCCTTACACCCGCATGCTGCACAAATAGGCAGGGTGGACGCCCTCGGTCCGCCCAGCCAAGAAAATCCCATGGTACGTTTGAACGTATGGCTTTGGCAGAATTCTATTCTTGCCTTGCCACTTATTTGACCCCCAGGTCCCTTTTCTTACGCCAGTCTATTATAACCCCATGGCTCTCCTCGCGCTGCATTACATTCACCCTCGGTCTCCCCAGGTCACCCAGTTGCTAACATCTGTTCATAGCCTGCCCCACCCCCTTGGCTGGGTCACTCCCTCTCCAAACTGCAACAAGCCTACCCTGATGACCTTTTCGAAGGCACAATGCGTTACACTGCCGTTTCTACAGAGACCGACATGCCCATCAGCATAAAGCCCAACGAGCCTCATCCTCCCAACACGAAATTCATGTACTATCCGAGAATCAAGTGCTTGGATTGCCCAGGCAAGTTGTACACCCCAGGGCCCGAGACAGGAGTCAACAACTTCGAGGTACATCTGAAGAATAGATTACACAGGGAGAAGGTTGAAAAGAGGGTTAGAGAAAAGGGAGGCACTGAAGCAAGGAGTTGAGCTCTTCGAGGCTCTAGTGTATATTGAAGTCTCGGTAAGGCCAAGAATTAGAGGGTCTAGTACTTATGATGAAATCTGGATAAGATCTTCAGGTACATAGCTTGCAGTTTATGACTTTCTCAGGAACGATTCTATTTTGGTGACATTGCGACTTAGCCCGGCCATTCCAGACATGGTTGACATCTATTTTCTTTCAATGATAAGGTTTTCAAGGACCAGTGACTGCGCGTACTCATAAAAAAGCTCCATGCCGTCTTGCACAGCCTCGTCGCGAATCGCATCACCCGAAGCACGAGCAACGGCTACCTCGTTTGAGCTCTCTCACACTCCAAGCGTAAGCGCAAGTAAGATGTCAATGTCGAAAAAAGATCTCCTTTACATAAAGGGAATCACAGACCTCATTTCTCGGCTTTCGCCTGCATCACTTATTGAAGTTCGCCACAGAGACAAACCCCAATCGGTCACCATGAACATGCTTCTCAATCTCCCACTCCTCCTCCTAACCCTCTTCAGTGCCACCGCCCTCACAGCATCAGCACCGGCAACAACCGACTCCTCCTCCTCCATCATCCAACCCATCGACGACGTCAACGGCACCCTCACCAGCCCCATAACCTGTTTTCCCAAGCCCCGCTCCAAATACTACATCCCACCCCCTTACTTTCAAAACTGCGCCCAAGCCCTACGCCAGCTCCCCCAAACCGAAGCCATCGGGACTTTCCATACCCACGGCGCCTATGACCAGTATCGCCTTCCCATCACAAAATCCTCTGGCCCGTGTACGGTGCTTGTGGAGACGGCGAATGGGGGAGCTAGTACCGATCAGGCGAGTTGGTTGCTGGTGCATTTGGCAGCGGTGGAGTTGAGTATGGGGTAAGTGATCACTATCCTAGAACGTTCATCATCTAGGATGCGATGTTCTTTCTTTTTTTCTCGGAGGAGCTTTTGCTGATAGTCGTGGGTTGCAGGTGTGCGCCTGTTTCGGATGCGGCTCCTGGGTATGGAGGCACGACTTTGACGGGGGCGTCTGATCGGGTTAAGATTACTTTGATGCAGACTACGAGGGTGGGGAATACGACTGCGGAACTGGAGACGTCTTGAGTGGCGTTTGCGGTTTTTTGTAGCGTGCATTATATATATACCATAAGTCAGCAGTAAATGATTCGACGATACTGCCGCTCGTAGAGTTGTGCAATTGGAGCAAATATCGATAAACATAGTTTTGAGCCCATCATAATTCATTTTCCGGCAGCCTTACGTTTCAATTAGACCGAGAACATGAATGTGAGGCAATCGTCGACATTTGACTCCTGTACAATCCAGCATAATTGCTATAGGCGGCGATCAAAGCAGCTCAAGGGGGAACCAAAAAGTATTGGAGCTGATTGAAAGACAAATGTGGTTACAGAAGAGCGGCAGCGACTTGAGTATCTTGAGAACGAGGACAAGTGTCTGCAGAGCACTATTCAACAAATCGATGGCTGCCACAGAAAATGCGAAGATGTAGCCACGAAATGGCATAAATCGTGGAGGCAGAGTGACCAAAAGTATACAAGTTGGGGAACTTTTGGTTGGTGGATTCAGGCCATGAGTCTCTTGCCATATTCCACCAAGTCAAGGGGCGGCAACGACATTGATAATGTAAAGGAGTACGCGTTCATCTAGGTAGATGAACATATGGTAGCGTAGCAGGAGGAACGAGGAGTGGCGAGAGTGAGTGTAGAGGATACCTAAACACAATCAATGTGAGTTTGGGTTGCGCAGACGTAACCTAAGCGTCTGAAAGAAGCGATATAAAGGAAACATGATGAGTGAAATCCGAACATACACAATCTCTAGTAGTCGCACTGGGAGATCCTGGCGGAAGACATCGATGAGGTATTTAATGGCACGTCGTAAACAGCTTGATCCCACTGGCTATTGAATTGTTCCGAGGAGGGTCTCCATCGGTATGCTCAGCGTCACGGGCAGAGTCTGCGTCTCGATTGATCCCTTCGTTTCTTTCTTCTGTGGTGGAGGTTTAGCTTCGACCTCTTCGTAGTCTTCGTCGTCTGTTGTATACTCTCGCCTCACAAGCCAGTCGCCAAGATTGCTATCTGTGAAAACAGTGCCCGACGTGATAGCATGGTCTTCTGGCCACGTATGAACAACCATGGATCAGTCCAGTGCATCAGAATTCATGTGTACCCACCTCCTCTCGTCATATCCGAAGGGTCGGGATTGCATGTGTTTGCGTCTGTTGTGCATGTTGCGCCATGGTTGAGAACAGCGTATCATAACTCTGCTGTATCCTTCTCCTCTCCTCATCTCACTTAATCTTCGGGGGTGTAGGGGTTTGCGTCTGTTGTGCGGTCGGCGCATCATAAACAACAAGCACCCACCTCCTCTCAAGCCCCTGAATTGCCGGGATTCCATGTGTTTATCTATATTATGCATCTGTTTGCATCTCTTCAGCTTCCCATTTACTAAGATGGTGCGTGTGCCTCGAGTGATCGCGGAGGTAAGCGTAGTCGCTTACGGACAGCACACAGGTCTTCCGTTTGTGATTCCTACCAGCGATGGCTCTCTCAATCCCACCAGCGCCTGCCTTTTTCTTCCTTTCTTGTCCTGCTTCAACCATGTCCATGAGTGTATCAAGGATACTCTCGTATGCCTCACGATTCTTGATATAATCGACCTCAACTGCTTTGTCCCAGCTCATCTTGAACTCTAGCGCGATGTTAATGCGACTCCCTGGTATACAGAATCAATAGTCGCCATCAGAAGCTCCATCAAAGGCGGCCCCAATATGGTGGCTGGCACTGGAGGTATTGTACCCTCCATGTTCGGTAGTGCCCGTGATGGGATTGGAATCATCGTTAATACTATCAAGGTAAGACGTTGTGACTTGGGCTGGGGACAGCGTTAGCCGATACAACGCACTATACTCAGTGCGTGTCTACCTCTGCCTAAATACAACTTAGCTCCTTCCTGAGGCCGACTCTGTAGTGGCTTTCGTCTTTATATCTGAGCTAGAAATGAACAGGAATGGAGACTGAATAGTAGGTAGGGTTGAACATCTTTGCCGTGAAGTATGTTGGCCACAGAGCTACACTTGCTCAGCAGCCACCTGCAGTGGAGTCTTACCCATGGTTGATTGAATAACAAGAGCTAGTGCCTATCCGTACTTCTGAAGGCATTGATACCAATGGCTGCGATTTTAGATATTAGAGTGGGTTTTGTATACCTTTGTAGTACAACACAAGATGGCCATCGCTGCACAGATGTAGCTTCCATGTGGGCTGGAGCAGCTGTAGTCATTCATCACGTCATTGGACAGAAAGGCTGTGCTTGTTGTGATCTTTTCAGTAGTACTGCTATTGAGACCAGCATACAAGCACAGTGTTCGCAATACTCCGGAACTGTAATTTACCAACTGTAGCTTTATAGATAGCTTTGAAGTGAAGTGAATAGCTGTTGAAAATAGGAACAAGCTGCAAGGCTGGTGCTCGCTTGACAAATTAAAAAAATAAACAAAACTCGCGTCCGGGTCCTCACTTTGCAGACTTCACACTCAATCAGAACACCTCCTCCTCCGGCAGCTTTCACTTGCTATAGAGCAACTCAGCTATCAATCAGTGCGTAAGTGCTTAGAGCCTATCTCTGATTACTTGTCTTGCATTTTGAAAAGGGGCTTTCTGCCTACTGTTGTCCTTCTGCATGAGGGCCACGTCACCTTGAAGTACCTTGTATTAAGGCCCATTCCCTCTCTACTGTAACAGCATGTCCGGGGTAACAAGGCACTCTGATATTATATTCTACCCCTTCCCTCCCGTATCTTCACTTTATTTTCACTTCACTTTAGTCTAGATAAAATTTCTTCTTCTACTTCCGGTTGTCTTCCTTTAAATGTATCTTACCGGTACTACAGAAACCAGGATGGCTTCTAATACTCCGGCACCTGAGCTATCAAAATCAAAATCAAAGAAAGCAAAGAAACAGAAGGTGACAAATAACATTCTTGGAAATTCTTGGGCTAGCTCAAACACACCAGAAATTCCAAGTCTCTACCTAAAAAACTCACTGACCTCACCCAAGATCAACAACACTGACGAGACTCAACCCCATTCACCTGTCCCAAAAGCTCAAACTCCTGGCCTCAATCTTGGAAATCTTTTCTTCAATCCCGCCGCTTCTGCAGCTCTCGACAACATGGCTCCTATCGAGAAGGAGCCTGAGCGTCCCTCGACACCTGATTCACCACCTCTGTTGCTCTCAACATACGCGTCCGAAAACCGGCTCTACGAGGGTGCAGAGCTTCCACGTACTTACACAGTGGCGGAGTTTGTCAACACGATCAACAAGTACAAGATCAAGCTTCCAGTGGAAGCTCCAATCTCAGCTGAGGAAGCATGTGTGCCAGGTTTCGAGCACACGCTTGAGCCCTCAGTCTCACGCGGATCTGAGCCTCCAACCTCAGAAATGGACAAGAAGCTCCGCGCGCTCCGCTTAGCTCAACCCAGTGGCTCTGGGTCAAGCTTCTCTCGTAGCGATCGCCTAGGTTCTGTGACTGAAGAAACTGACACCACCTCACCTGGAATGATTCAGCATCCTAGTGCGGGCTCAACATTCAAAGACCTCTATTATGGCAGTGGTGGGACTGGAGCTACACCACCAGGTGGTGTAGAATCTATCGCACCCGGCACGTCTCATCACTCCAGTGGTCGCTCACTCCTCGATTCCCTCGAAGACTGTGATTTGACCGAAGAGGAGATGGCTGAGGCACGACGACTGGCCGAAGCAGAACCATTAGGTGATGAGCAGCGTGCCGCATACCTCAAGTCTCAAAACTCTAGTGCTCGCTCAGCTCACGGCCCTCCATCAATATCTAATGCCAATTCAGGAGCCAGATTCCTCGCTGGCCATGGCATCACCGAAGTCGAAATGGCTGACGCACGACGATTGGCTGAAGAAGAATCTTCAGTTGCTGGCGCTTACAAGTGGGACAATGACGAGTTCGTCGATATGATGGGGGAGGGATCTAAATTCTGGAAGATGCGTGAGAAGCGTAAGGCGAAGAATGCAAAAAAGAAGGCGAAGAAGGAAAAGGCCAAAAAGGAGGCATGGGATGCAGCGATGGCTAGGCCCCCAATCGGATGGACAGAGGAGGCACCCAAGACTGAGACATTCCACAAATTCATGAATTTGGAGGCGGTACTCAGGAAGAAGATTATGGGGCTTATGCTGGTGGTCAGTGAAGACCTAGTTCCTTACCACTACCACGAAGGCAAGATCATGAAGAACCACAATGGTACTGCTGGAGGGCTTCGCAAGAAGCCCGAGGTGAATCTGTTAGTGGCCCTGTGCTCGAAGAGGGGCACGAAGGGCAGATTGATTTTGGATGATGCCCAGAACATCCTGTGAGTTCCGTTTGCCTGTAACAAGTAAGAGCAGCAATCTAATCGACGAAAAGGTTCCGCGACAATCGTTTCTGCTTCCGCGATCCCAGAGAGCTCATTGTATTCTTGGATGCCGTCGGCTCCGACAACATCATGCGCATGCAATTCGGCTACAATTTGGTTGTCGCTAGAACCTTCTTCAGCACGAAGTATCAACATAACATCGAGCTGAAATGGCTTGCACGTTGGGTGACGGAGTTGAAGATACACATGTGGGGAAAGGAAGTCATTACACCAGCCTGGTATCCCGAAGAAGTCGATGATGATTATGTGCCACCTATCATCGAAATACAGTTGAAGATTATGGTTCAGGTCATGGAAGAGGCGTCGGAGATGGAGACATTGCTGAGCGCGAGCCCGAAGGAACGCATGCCAATGCGTATCCAGTCTTTGGACCTCGGAGAAGCATTCAGCCGCGTCGCAGATCGTATACAGACGATGGATTTGGCCGCTAAGGAAGACTCGCACGCAGATGATGATCCTGACGGCGATTCTGAAGCCAAGGTCGACAAGGGCAAAGGGCGAGCCAACACCCCGGAGACTGTGATCAATGTCAACGCGCTCAGTCCTGAGGTCAAGGTGAATAAGGGTAAAGAGCGAGCACATACTCCCGAGTTTGAATACCATGACGATGAACTCGCGCCTCGCTTGGGCGACTGGTATTTGGATGGGCCATTGATGGATACGAAATGGGATGGGACGTTCATAGCCGACGACGGTATGAGCAAGGACTCGGGATGGTATCCCGATTCTGTGATCGACGAGTATAGTAAGTCATCTCGTTTGCGTGATCAGTTCCGCGGCTGCTAACAACGTATAGTCGAGAAAGATCCCTACCCCGACCGAGTTCTCGATGACGGAGACTACACTTGGTCCGACGACGAGATGGAACGAAGGCTGGCTGAGATTGCGGAGAAATGTGAGAGGGAGAGGCTGGGAGCTGGTATGTACTTTCTTGATCGTATCCCTATCCTACAAATACTTCTTCGGTCCTTGAGCACGACGTCGCTTATATATGACATAGGCCCCAGCAAGTAGGAGCTGCACACCGACGAAGACAAAGAGGAGGAGCCCCATCCGGGGTGCGCTTGTCGTAATGACTGCAAGGATTGATCAGTATGGTTTCTGCGTTTGGAGTGTACGATAGTGGTTGGGTACACGTACTATCACCCATGTGCTTCGGCAGGCTTTCAGCCAAACTACTATGTGAATCCTTCAGAATACCTTGTAGATTAGAAAATTGACCCTGATAGTCTCGAACAGTCTTCTCAATGCCTTGCAATCTCTGATCCATCGCGTTGACCCTATCTGCTGACATGACGTTACGAGAAAGCTCTTGATGTCTACCTTCCGATTTCTCTCCCAGCACTCTGACCTCTCGATATAGAGTATCTATGGAGTGAGCTAGCAACTGTAACCGATCGTGCAGATCTGCAAATTGAGCGTCTTGATTTGGGATTGAGGAAGCTGGGTTATCCGGTGGCGTATCTAATTTGATGTTTGGCCATTCTGCTGCTCGAGGCTGTTGTTGTTGTTGTTGTTGTTGCTGCTGCTGATCTTGTTGCTGTCGACGAGGCTCTTCTCGAGTGATCCCTCGCCCGGTGCTGAGTGTGAACTTGTAGGTTTCGAAAGAGTCGGCAGTCTCTGCGGAAGCTGCTGTAATGCCGAAGTGGTAGTCTGATGGCATTTTGATCTGTTGATTGACATTAGTAGCTATTGCAGATAGCCTGCAGCGTGGAAAGGAACCTTATCGCTTGAGAAGCATAGCTTGTCATCCACTATGACCTCGAAATTGTTGGCTTCTTGCTTAATTCGAAGCTTTGATGGCCGGCCTAGGTTTCGGTATGGGTAGTCGCAGTGGCCAAAAGCTAGCGAATCTACTGAATGGTAGGTCTTATAATCAAGGCTGTCATCGTTCATGAATCCTCGAATCCCCCCTCCCTTCAGCACCGTTAGCAAGAGGACTTCCGCATTGTAGCCATAGTGTAGTTACCTTGCCACCGTATGGGTCAATGACTATGACCAGACCATCAAAGTGGCCAACAGTGTAGATACTCGAAGTCCCTAAGATGGGCCCGTTTTTGGCGTACCAGATGTTGAGATTACCACCTCCTCTTTCTGGACCTGTTGCCCGAAATTCCAATTCGGCAACCCATTCTGACCGGGCGACACTGTTATGGGAGTCAGTCAAGAACAATTCTTCATCAGAGAAGCGCACCGACCTTCCCTCAGCCCAAATAGCTCCTCTCTGATTGCCTGGATATGGAGGTGTCAAGATGACTTTGTCCGACATCTGCTTTCTTCAGCTCCCGCACAGACATTGTTATGGATCTGACCATGGTCACGCACCAACTGGGGCACCTGTCCCCCATCACCCGAAAGACGCCAGCCAGGTACTATATCATTATTCGGTGATATCCTGGCGACTGGTCAGTGCTTGCCATTCATGGCTTGGGGAGAATGACCCACTTATCGCTTTGCCCAAAGCTAGAACTGTCAACCAAGTATTGCGCCGTCACTGATGCTGCTAATAGGGACAGAGAGAGTAGGTAGTACATGATGCTCAAGGGCACACGAGTAGATCGGGTTCCAGTAGCCGCCAGTAGAGACATCGTTCAGATGACCTCAGATGATCAAATGAAGGGCCTTGCGGTAGGATATTGCTATTTGCGAAATCCCTGGAGTCATCTGGTCAAAAGAAAGGAGTGCTGTGATTTTTGTTATTTTGCCGCGTTTCGAGACGAAAGCACGGTCTTAACAATGCTGGCCGCAGTGAAGCCAAGGACAATAGCGATAATGCCGATTCGAATTTCTCTAGCAACTAATACCGCAGATGGAGATATGTCAATAGAATGCTTGACGTTCCATGTTGTAAAGGCAACAGCGTGCCTGACAGCAACGTCTGAGAGGTCCATTGCTCAAAGGTCCAGCTGTCATTGGAGATAATTGAAACAGGGCGTAGATTGCCGACACACTAGCGGCGCGTTTCACGCCGACGTCTAGCGTTTGGAGGATCTTGTCAGAGAAGAAAGAAAACGAAGAAAACGAAGACAATGCGTCTATGGCCAATTCGTACCCTTCGATAGCACAGATTGCTGTCGTTGTAACAGCCTTGAAGATTCTACTCTTCCCTACATAGTGAGTACTTCCCAAATTGGCAAGCGCGACTTCAATTGCTCATGCAGTCCCAGCAAATCCACCGATTTCGAGGTCCACCGCAATTGGCTGGCAATCACGCACTCTCTATCTATCAAGAGCTGGTACTACGAAGTAAATGCCCCTAACAGACGCGTATGTAACCCCAGGACTTACGAAATAATGTCAGAAAACGTCAGAATGGACACTCGATTATCCTCCCTTTTTTGCCTACTTCGAATGGCTCTTCTCCCAGGCTGCTCAGTACTTCGACCCAGAGATGCTCAAGATCAACAATCTAGGATATGACAGTTGGGCGACCGTGTTCTTCCAACGTTCTACGGTCATAGCGGCAGATTTAGTCCTGGCGTACGCATTGCACAGGTACGTGGAGGTTGGAAGGAACCAGGAACCATTTGAATTGATCGTGGCTGCAGATATGTCCGCACGTCCACAGCGGCTTTGCAAAAGGATTCTCATGCTGTGGCTATATCGATACTGCTATCCCCCGCCCTTCTGATCATCGACCATATCCACTTCCAATACAATGGCTTCCTCTATGGCATCTTGATCCTCTCCCTGACGCTTGCCCGGAAACAATCGACTATACTCTGGAGTGGTATTCTGTTCGCGGTGCTGCTATGCTTCAAGCATATATACCTCTATCTCGCACCTGCATACTTTGTGTACCTGCTTCGGGCATACTGTCTAAGCCCAAAGTCGGTGTTCCGAATTCGATTTAAAAACTGTGTGAAGCTTGCATCAGGGTTAGCCGTTGTCTTTGGAGCTGCATTCGGACCATTCTGGTACTGGGGTCAGATCGACCAAGTTGTCAGCCGGTTGTTCCCATTCTCGCGAGGCCTGTGTCATGCCTACTGGGCGCCCAATGTATGGGCAATGTACTCGTTCACTGATAGGATCCTCCTCTACAGTAAGTGTACAGGCGACTCAAACGTTGTAATAATGAGCTAAGGGTCCTAGTTGCGCCGAAGCTGAGGCTGCCCGTCGATCAAGCAGCTTTGAACAGCGTAACTCGAGGCCTAGTTGGGGACTCGTCATTCGCAGTATTACCCAATGTGTCGCCAAAGATGACCTTTGCGTTGACACTGATTTTCCAGATGGTAAGCTGCTTTGTACGTGTCTTGCCGTCACTGCTAATGTAAAGCAGGTGTGTCTCGTCAAACTCTTCTTCCAGCCAACTTGGGAGACATTCATCGGAGCTGTCACTCTTTGCGGCTATGCCTCATTCCTTTTTGGGTGGCATGTTCACGAAAAGGCTATTCTTCTGGTAATCATTCCTTTCAGTTTACTGGCCTTGAAAGACCGACGATACCTTGGGGCATTCCGACCGTTAGCCGTAGCTGGACATGTGTCGCTCTTCCCTCTACTTTTCACAGCAGCGGAATTTCCAGTGAAGGTCGTGTATACGATTTTCTGGTTGATATTGTTTCTTTTAGTCTTCGACCGGCTTGCACCAGTGTCGACTCGATCTCGGGTCTTTCTGCTCGAGAGATTTACTGTGCTCTACATCACAGTTTCGATTTCTCTCATCGTCTACTGCTCTTTTTTACACGAGCTCGTCTTTGGCAAGAAGTACGAGTTCATTCCACTGATGTTCACAAGTTCGTACTCGGCGATTGGGGTGGTGGGAAGCTGGATCGGGTTTTCTGTTGTGTACTTTACTGCCTAGCGTTCAAGATACCCCAATAAGCGGAGCGTGAAATTCTCACAGTGAGGCGCTTGGTCGAATGAAATAAAATACCTTATTGTGCTGAAGGTGTTGTTCTTTCGCTTCCTTAAGATGGGACTGTGTTCAATATTACAGAAATTGTCTGATATCAGAATTTCCTGAACATATATGCACCAACATTGCCGTCCGTCGAGCAAGCTTCTTCTGGGAAAAGGCGCCTTTCTGTCGAATTTCTAACGGTTCCCAATCCTGAGGTAAAGCCAGTGAAATTGACAGCTTTTACAATTTTCAAGACTCAGAAGCCACTCATTATGCCGTATACATGAGGGTATTTGATGCAATGATGGAGCCGGGGCACAGGCACTATCCTACTCATAGATATCTGATGATGTCGCACAAAGCTTGCTCTTATTAGGGGAGGCGAGACACGTAGTTCGCAATAATAAACCTATAGCCCTCATGATTGTTTCTCAACTGCTACGATTAAGATTTTCGACGATTTTAAAAGGTCCAAACAATACCTGCGCCAAGAGTTCCCGACAGACATGCACACGCTAATGCGACTAGTCAAGCTAGGTTCCGCCTAAATTAATTCTCATACGATTCTTCTTTGGGTGAATGCTTCTTGTCTTGTCCTTCCGACAACCTCTCCTCGCTCATACTACCCACCTTCTCAACCACCAACACCGCATCATCAATTCCTATCAAATTCGAACCAAAATCAAGTCTAGTAGGTTACAAGACGTGTGCATATCATCTTGCGAGCATTACTAGCGTCTCATTGCACGTGGACTTGTGTCTGCTTGAAATTCTCAGCGAATGTTGGTCCGGGCAACTGCTGGTGGGGTCAAATCCTTTTAAAACGCCTTCAATACTATTTAAGCAATAAGAGCAACTGTTGCGCACCCCTTATTCAAGTATCTGGGTCTAGTGGTCTCTATCAAAGTCTTGTAGACCAGTATTGTTCACTCAAACACTCGAAATTTGTGGCCTGGCACCCTTTAGGGCTATTGGTCACAATGGTAATACTAAAGATCTCTCTGCAAGATTGATGCTGATCATATCAGGTGCTCTTTAAGCGAAAGCCTGTCCAATATATTCTCAAGCCACCATTTCTTCATGACGACACGGAGGTAAGATATGCTCTGACCTGCTCGACCCCATCGCCCTAACATCGTGGTCTAGGTCTGGTCAATTGACGAGACGGACGAGATCTTCACCAATTATGAAGACTATCTTCACCGGTGGGTCTTTGTGGGATAGCTTCACCGTCCTCGCTTAATACTAACGTTTTCACTGTCAAGCGTCGACTACTACAAGCAGGTCAGTACATTGTCTGTCACATTGACTCATGGATCAAACCTTTGACAACGTCTTAGAGGAAGTTCGTTTGCGAGATAACAGGCCACTCGGGCATGACGTTTAAGGAAGCACTTACTAGCGAGGTGTGTCTATTTTCATCGCACTTGTTGTTAAGCCATTGATGCATGTCCATCTCTGACACCGTGAAGCTCGAAGCATCTGGTGAAGTCAACGATGAATTTCCAGATGCGTTGCGGGAACCAATACTGAGAAGAGTTCAATTTTCGCAAGTGCCAAGAATCGATCACCTAGGTCAGTGGTTATGCTTCAACTATACAATGCAGGTTATTGACAGTAGACATAGTCGATGAGGTCTACGATGTAATTACCGGCTCCCTAGCTTTGTCGTAGAAGGCGTTGCTAATTCATTCCGATAGGCTTTCAAAAAAGACTTCTATCCAGGCGAATTTGTCACTGTTACTGTTCAGCCCGGTAACGAACGGTACACTGGCACTATTCGAGAGAAGACCAAGTTTGCCGAGTTGCTTCGACGTGACGGTAGCCTAGAGCAGCCGGCTTGTGCTCGATATTTCGTTTCTCTAGAGGAGAGAAAGGGCGAAGAAGCTATCGTCGACCAAGACCACCTTGTCCGAGAGCGAAAAGCTTTCACTAAGCAGAGACTACGATCGTTCCTGAAGAACAGCCTGACTCGAGAGGCCTGGGCAGGAGCGCCATGGCTCGTCAAGCCCAGACTTGCTGAGGAGTATCGCATAAGCACGCAGATCCCCGAGTGGCTTACACACGACTTCCAAGCTAGGCAGAGAAAGGCAAGCAACGTATATAGCAAGAGAGGTGAATACGAAGGGCCTATTCTCAACTTTTATGGGCCACAGCATGGCCTCCCCGTGCTCAAGCCTAAAGGTAGCAAGGGAAGAAGTGCAGCCCAAGAGGACATGCGCATACGACAGGAACAATATGCTGAATATCGACGTGCTTTGGCAAGCAATCCCAATTTCGGTAAGGTTGGGCCCCAGGGTCAACCAATGCAGTTCGATCCATTCTACCCTGGACCTCCACCACCTGGTTACCAGATGACGAATGGCTATAAGCCTCTCGCCGCCAAAGGGCAACCAAAGCCCGCGGCGCCACCGGCCCCGAAATACCCCATCGAAGACCTAGAGATCCCACCGATACGCGACGGAACTCATCGACCTGCCCTAAAGTTCCTTTCTCATGAAACTCCATCAATTCAGCGAGTGTCTGAAGGTGCTGGGAATGGTGTTGAGATTCCATCTGTCGGCCTGCTTTTAGAGACATGGGACACTCTAAATGTCTATTGCGAGGTCTATCAGCTCGACTCATTCACGTTCGACGACTACATGGAGGCTTTGCGATTCACCTCGGAAGAGGTGAAATGCGAACTACTTGTCGAGATACACTGTGCCGTATTGAAGAAACTTGTGAACGATGTCAATGACAAGAATGGCCAAGTTCAGATCACGCTACCGTTCCAGATCGAGAGCGATGAAGAAGACTCCACTCTTGACAGCAGTGCTCAACCGTCGCCCACACCAGAGCCGGAAGTCAAGCCACCCGCGCGCTCCACTCGAAGCAGCCTCGTGAAGTCTGAAGCGGCAGAGGTAAAAGACGCTGCTCACGTAAACCCGGCGACACTGGCAAACGTAAAAGTCCATCGAGCTGTGGAAATGGATCATTTCGTCAAAGGCTATGATTGGAAGATGCGAGCTCGAAAGCGCGACTTTGCCGACAATAATTGGGTTGTGATTATCGTCGGTCTTCTGAACCTACTTTCTCGGACTCCTCGACTAGCGGAAGACTGCAATAGGATACTGAAGCATCTCGCTCCACTGGACATGGAAGCCACTCCGGAAACAGCAGCGTCACAGTACAACACTCTCGATGTCAATCTTCGCATCAAGATCCTGCAGATTCTTTGCATGAAGTCACTGGAGACCAAAGCTGTCCGGCAATATATGGAGGACTGCAGCTTACAGATGACTGAAACCAGGAAGGAGAAGAACGAGGTGACGCGGAGCCGAAAAGCAGCGTGAGTAAAGGCTAAGCGTTTTCTATCTGCTTCCTACTGACACCGCCTAGTGTGGAAGAGCTACGTCTTCTGGACGACGAGCGTAAGGCTCTGCAACCCGAGAGCGCTTCCCCAACACCTGCTGCTGAACTGGCAGAGATGGTAGAGCTGAAGATGGAAGTAGATGAGGAGGAAGAAGAGATCGTCGACGAGGACGAGATCATGGACTCGAACGACGATGAGCCTCACCAAGGACGTTCCCTCCGTCGAGCTAATGACAGAGCGCTAGCGCGAAAAAAGAAGCAGGAGGAGGAAAAAGAGAGGAAAGAGAAAGCCCAGGCTGAGAAAGCCAAGAAGCCTTCAAAGCAGGAGAAGCAATACGATAAAGTACTGAAAAGGATCGAAGAGGTCAAGGAGAGGATCAAGGAATACGAAGAAGAGGTCCACACGCTTGAGAATGACCTTCGCGAAGCCGACTGCCCTAGGACGAGGGTTCTCGGCAAAGATCGCTTCTGGAATCGCTATTACTGGATGGAACGCAATGCTATGCCGTTCGGTGGGATGCCGGACAGCTCCACTGCCAATGCTGGATACGCCAACGGTTGCATCTGGGTACAAGGCCCCGACGACCTCGAGAGGTTGGGCTTCATTGAGCTCTCAGAGGCTGAGAACGATCAATACCGTCGAGCATTCCAAGTGACCGTCCCAGAACGGAAGATGGCCGAAGAAGGCGAGACGCATGTTTTCTCGGCTAAGCAGTGGGGATACTACGATGATCCAGACGTCCTAGACATGCTCATCGGCTGGCTGGATGTGCGTGGTGTGCGCGAGTTCAAGCTTCGCAAGGAACTTACGCTACAGAGAGAGAAGATCGCCACCCACATGAGGAATCGCCAAGAGTACCTGAGCATGGACGACAAGAAGTCTGAAGCTAGTGAGCCTCAGACGCGGGTGTCCACACGAACAAAGATGTACGTTGACTCGAAGGTGTACCGGTGCCAGCAGTGGAAGAACACTACTGCTATCAACGAGATCGGGCATCTTCATTGCGAGCCAAAGCCACCAACACAAAAGAAGCAAAGGGGAGTCGCTCAAGTGAAGAAGCCGTTGATCGAGGACGAACCTCGTCAGACGCGTGGTAGCAACCGTCAAGGCAAGGCTCCTACAAGACAGGGGAGTCGGTACAATTTCAATTAGTGCCACCAAGACACAGCCTTCCAATGACACCACCTGCCGAAGAACCAGCAGGATCGTTCACGAGCGATTCGAACAGCAAGCTCGCCAGCGTTACATGTAGAAGACTCCAATGGGTTATGGACTGATAAATGAAAGGGCTTGAATATCCGTCTGAGCACAATTTCTAAAGTGTACTATTCTTCATTGCCATGCATTGCATCAACAGGCATTGTGATGGCGAACTTGAGCATTGCGGTTGCTGGGAGAGTGAGGTAGCGGGCGTGAAATTGCATGCAATCATGAGTGTAAAATAAAACAGACTTACATTAGCGATCCGAGCGCGCTCGAGCAGCTGTATCCAATAGACATGACTGGGTAGCATGCTAATGTATTTGGCAGAGCGTCCCTCAAGGCATCAATCTTGGCATTCCAACGGGCCGACGTTCGACCGCGGTTTCAGCCCTCTCAGCAGCCGCAAGTCCACCTTGATACAGGTCCATCTTAACTTCGGCCTATTATGTGGAAGTCTTACAGCTTGTAGGGTTTCTTCTTGACAAAGACACTCAGTATGGCCTCAGTGGCGATGAGTCGTGGACGTATTGACCCCCCTTCAAGACAAATTCCTCCCCACGCCCCCCACCATTCACTGACCTTGTGTTCACAGCCTCGGGGGCGTCAAGCTCAGAGATGAGCTTACAAGAGCCAAGCGCTACCAAGAAGTCGGTCCCAAGGAAGGAGAAGATTACTGGAGGCGTGAATCTCAAAAAGTCGATTGCAAAAAAGACAAAGTCCAAGGAGACTGAGAGCAATGGTGAGTTAAAGCCATATGATCACTTTATGTGACTTTTGCCTCGTTGATTGAGCTAACTCCGCTACAGGAATAAAGACAGCCGGTACTACTAGAAGTACCTCTCCAGCCTCCCCAGCCGTCAACGGTGCAGGCTCAAAAGCGGGCGACAAAGCAGACCTCGTCCAGTGCAAGCACTGCAAGAAAGATGTCTCAGGAACCTATGCCGAATCCCACGCCACCACATGCCTAGAGCAGAAAAAGGAGAAAGCCCGCCGAAAGAAGGAAGCGAAAGAAGCCAAAGCCCGCGAAGCCAAAGCCAAAGAAGCAGCCGAAGCAAAACTTGCCGATGGAGACTCCGTAATGGGCGACTCTCAAACAGCAGCTCAAGCCGGCGATGGCACCCCAGACCGCGCCGGCGATTCCTCCAAGAAACCACCGAAGAAAAGCGCCACAAAGAACTCCTCCGACGGCCCCAAGAAATCCAAAAAGCGCAAAGCAGACGACCCCGCCGACAAAGAGCCCAAAAAGAAGAAACTCAAGAAAGACGAACTCCTTAAATCCAAAGCGCCCAAACCTAAAGCGCCCGTAAACGTCGAACAACAATGTGGTGTCAAGCTCGACAACGGCGGCGAATGCGCGCGCTCTCTAACCTGCAAATCCCATTCCATGGGCGCCAAACGGGCCGTTGGTGGGAGAAGTCTGCCGTATGATCAGCTACTGGCTATGTATCAGAAGCGGAATGCTGCGAAGATACAGAAAGCGGCGCTGAGTGCGGCGGCGCCGTTGTTGGATGATGAGCCGAATACGGGACCGGTGGATAGTGATGAGGAGAAGGATGCTGTTATGGCTGCTATTGCGAGGAGTAGGCCGATTCCGTTGGAGCAGCATGTATTCGTACCTACTACGAGGAAGTATAAGCATATCCGGATGAAAGAGATGCTGGGGAATGCGCTGGGGGCAAGGGGAGCTGGTGGTGGGAGTATTTTTGGTGGGCCGAGGCTGGTGATGGCCGAGGGGATACCTGGGCCGGAGAGTTCTCAGGGTACTGCTGCTGAGACCGCGAACGCGGAAGGCCCTTCACGGAAGCCGAGTCAGTCGCAGCAGGCTCAGGCGAGGGCACATCAGCCGGGCATTTCGGCGGTGACGCAGGTGAGGAAGCCGAGTGTTGCGAGCGCTGGAGGTGCTTAAGAGGGGACCTGGGTCAACAGGGAGTCCATAACGGCATGCATGGAAGGGAATCGTGTCAAAAGGCGCTAAGGAGGCTAGGATGATACCCATTTGGCTTTGCTGTGGCTAGTATATCGCTTGAGTTGTGCTGAATGATAGACACAGAAACATCTGCAATTTCAACATCGTTGCTTATCTAGCCTTGTCTAATTGCTCTCTTACTTTCATCGTCCATTCACCATGGTAATTTGTTGCCGTAAGTCAGTTACTTGCATGTCTAAAGTGGTATCTTGTCTATCAAACTCATCAAGCCTGGACATTTATCGTCGTGCTTACGGTACACTCATTTGTTTCAGAAATTTGTACTGCACTTGCTCATGGAGTGCATCTGCCAGTGAATCGAGGATAGAGACAGCAGTCTCTCACCGTGTATCGTCCACACATCCAGGCAAGGAAACGCTCGAGTCCGAGGCCGTAACCGCCATGAGGAGAAGTCCCATACCTGAAAACAATCAGCATCAACTGCAATCCTATTGGGAATGAAAGGTTGAAGACTTACTTCCTCTGATCCGTATACCAATAGTAAGGCGCCGGATCAATGCCCTCTCTCTCATACGCAGCCATCAATTCCTCATAATCATACATCCTCATACTACCCCCCACAATTTCCCCCACCCCCGGCATTAGACAATCCACACTTTCCGTCACCTCCAGATCCTCGGGGTCTTTCTGCATATAAAACGCCTTAATCTCGACAGGAAAATGGGTTAGGAAAATAGGCTTGTTGATGATATCGGTCATCTGGCGCTCTGCCGCTTCGGCAATGTCGTCGCCTTCTGTGTGCGGTCGGCCTTCTTCGTTCTTGATGTCGTGCTCTATTAGCCATTTGATTGCGTCCTTGTATTTCATGCGCATGAAGGGCCGCGAGGGGACGATAAATTCGGGATTGAGTTCGTAAACGATTTTCTTGATCTTTGGGTCTGAGAGGGTGATTTCGATGACTTTGCTCATCACTTCCTCAAGATGCTCGAGCAGGTCATTGAAGGTGATAAAATCGAGCTCGGCTTCTACGTGTGTATATTCTGACAGATGACGACGAGTGTGGGCTTTTTCAGCACGGAAGGAGGGTGCGACGCAGAAGACGTTGCCCAGGGAGGGAAGGCAGGTTTCGAGGTAGAGTTGAGAGGATTGAGTGAGGTACGCTTTCTCGCCGTAGTATTGGAATTCGAACAAGGTGGCACCGCCTTCGACTTGCGTTTGGACCATGCAGGGTGGTGTAACTTCGAGGCAGCTAGGGGTTATCTCGTCTTCGTAGGTTTTGCGAAATGCACGTAGGAGGGCCGCGCGCACTTTCATGACTGAAGAGGAGGTCTCGCCGCGGAGAACGAGATGGCGCTTGTCGTAGAGAGTCTGGACATCCGCGTCTGGGGCGACGACGGTGGTGATGGCATCCTTGTCGCCTGCAGCCTTGCCAATTATCTCGTAGTAATCGGCATGCAATTCGCGATCGTCGGGAGCGTGCTGTTTTGGTGGCACTTCCCACATCTCGCCATAGATTTCCATGGATGTCTCTTGCGTGAGGGTCACAGCATCGTATGTCTTCGTGAGGTCGCCGGTAAAGACGCATTGTAGGAAGCCGTAACCGTCTTGAAGTACAAGAAACATGACATTCTTCTGCGTACGAAATCTGTGCACACGACCAACCACCCGTACTCTTGTACCTCTGCCTTCACTGTAGTCCACGTCCTTGTCATGTGTGCCGTTCCTTAACTTTATTGAAGGACCTTTTTCGTCGAGATGTATCTCAACTGCTTTTGGGAGGTTTGAATCTTCTTTGATCCTGACCTTCATGGCTTCCTGCAGAAGAGTTTGCCTCTTCTCCTGCTCCTGCTTTTCTCGTATGGCAAAACCATCTGTCTTTGCTAGCTTTCTTTTATGTTGTTCGTACAGGTTGGTCACTTTTTTTTGGGCGGACTTGGTCATTGGCTTCCACTCTTTTCGAGCTGCTGAATCTCCATCTTCGCCGACAGGTCCAGTTTCTGATTTTCGTGTACAGAATTGTGGACTATCTGACGAAGCTGCTGGATGTTGGATGTGTGCGAACAGTAATGTCTTGTAGGGTTTTGTCTCGGAGCCGTCTGCCGCGGAGTCATCTTTGCCGACGTCTTCGTCGACGTACACTTCCTTGCTTGGTTCGGCCATGGTGTGGAGAGTCAATGGCAGGAGGAAGTGTGGGGAAAATAGCGATAGACATCTGAGTTACTGGAGCTTTTTGATGGTGGTGCAGCAGGTCAGCCCTAACCCTGGATACGAGAAGTCTTGGCAGTAACGAAGTAGAGCTTTGAGTTCGTACGTCAACTTTCGTCTCTTCATGGGCCTCCTTTCGTCATTATGGCCGTGACATCGAAGCAACAGCATTCAGACTCGGTATGCCACCGCGCCTCCTCCATCCAGACGAGTACGAGCTCGTTGGTCGTGACTCCGATGATTCTAACGAAACCTTCGATCTCGACGAAGCCGACTTCCAGTCGCAAGGACTGACGAGCCAATCTTACCTCAGTAGTCGTCGGTCTCGAGTATCACGATGGTTCTCCGGGCTCACTCCCCAACGCCTAAGGAGTGTAGTCAGCGCTAGAGAACGAAACTCTAGGGCGCTGCAAAAGGCCCCACACCGCCCACGTCCGAGATGTGGAATCCCTAGACCTTCCCGCCGACTCTGCAGCATTTGCGGTGTCTCTTTCTTCATCCTCTTGGCCCTGGTACTGCTCACTGCAATCTTTCGCCCGTCATACACCCGTCCGCCTGCCCATTATCATGCTCTAAGAGATAGAGTCTTGAGATCTGAGGATTACGGAAGCGCTAATCCCGAAAATCAAAAGATATACATCGCGGCCAGCATATATGATGAAGGAGGCCATCTGCTCGGGGGAACGTGGGGTGAAGCAGTACTAGAGCTCATAGATATCCTTGGCAATAGGAACGTGTATCTGAGTGTCTATGAGAACACTGCTGGGGAGCTTGCACAGGTCCGTCAATTCGAATTTGAGAGGAAGATCCAATGCCGGCACACTATCGTCTACGAGGATCCTCCACCGTTGGATACCTTTTCCCAGATCACCCTACCTGATGGCTCTAACCGAACCAAGCGTGTAGCCTACTTGGCAGAAGCTCGCAACAAAGCTCTAGAGCCTCTGCAAAAACACCCGGAGACGAAGTATGACAAGCTATTGTATCTGAATGATGTAATCTTTGATCCAGTACAGGCTGCTCAGCTTCTCCTGTCGACGAATCTAGATGAACATGGCCATACGGCCTACCGCGCGGCTTGTGCAGTCGACTTCATCAATCCATTCAAATTTTACGACACATATGCTACTCGAGACCTCGAGGGCTATAGTATGGGTGTTCCGTTTTTTCCATGGTTCACAAATGCAGGCCATGGATCGAGCCGAGCAGATGTACTGGCAGGCAAGGATGCTGTGAGGGTCAAGAGCTGCTGGGGTGGTATGGTAGCCTTTGATGCGAAACCCTTCCAGGCGGATCCGCCTTTACGATTTCGTGCCACAGAGGATGTCTACTGGGACGCTTCAGAATGTTGTTTGATTCACGTGGATCTACTCAACGGCGGCACGTTCGAGGAGAATGGTGACTACGTAGGCGTTTACATGAATCCCTACGTACGCGTTGCATACAGCAACAGAATTCTGTCGTGGCTTCCGACCATCAAACGTTTCGAGCGAATCTTCACGATCCCCCACAATTTGATAAATCATATGGTTGGTCTTCCATGGTTCAATCCGCGCAGAAACGAGGTAGCAGGCGCTCAAGTAGAGGAGAAGGTCTGGACGCCAGACAAGAGCGTCAAAGAAGGCGGTTCATTCCAGAAGCAGACCAGAGTAGCTAGTGGGGATGGGTATTGCGGCATAAGGATGTTGCAGCTCATTAAGGAGACACCGCAGGATGGCGAGAGGAATTGGGAGATCATGCCAGTCCCACCGGGATGAGAACATGGTGCAAAACTTGCTGTGCTTGCATAACGCTGGCGTTCTGATACCCATTTTCTTGTGAAAGACTACATCAGCGAATTTTCAATATCTGGTCAGCTTGTGGTTTGAACACTGTCTCCACCATCGTCAAAGAAAGATTTGAGATGATAAGAAACTCCAGTAGCAAATCACAGCTGGAAAGACTAACTACCTGGTGGTTGACGTCGTCGCTAGAAGTCTTGGCGCGCCGGATATTAAAATTTCGCCCGCCTAGAAAGAGTGAATATTGTGAACATTTGGAATTCCGGGCCCCTCCGCGGAAATTTGGTGTTGCAAGATAAACAAAAATCCCTGCGTTCACTTCACTTCACGCTCCGCCCCCCTTCTTCCAGCTCTCAATACTTCACCTCCCTCCATCCTTCGACAACCTCCTTCTGCTCAACGACGAGTCCTTGAGCCTACAACATAACTTCCCTGAAGAAGAAAACAGAGACTTCCTAAGGTAATGTTGCGTACTCCCGGAATCTCACTTCAAGCTAATCCGGATATATACAGACCTCTTAGATCACCGGCTACGACTTCTATAGCCTACTATGGCCAAGTCACAGTCAGAAGTAGATAATGCCGCCAACATTCAGAAGTTCATCTCTCAAATGACTTCTGGCAACGGGAACAATGGTCTGCCAGCATCTGCAGCACCTGCCCAGCAACAGAATGGACGAGCCATTGCGAACGCTCATGGCAACGGTGTAGTCCCTGAGGCCTCTAAGCCTGTCGACATTCCAGCGAGAGTCTTGAGCATCAAGGGTACCCCTACTCGTCTTGCTGCTTCCCCTGACGCTCACCCTCTCCCAAGCCCTCATTTCAGTGGGCTTCAAGCACCACAGAACACTCCACACACTGGTCCTGCAAGCCCACTGGTGATGCCCGCTCATCTCCGAAAGCACAATGAAGATGTCGGTGCAGCCATCGCCGACTACGTGCAAAACATGGACGGCAAGCCTCTCAGCGAATCTTTCTGGGCACCAAAAAACGTCGCTGCCCGTGCTGCTGCTGCACCATGTGGATCCTCTGCTAGCTCCAAAATCTTGACCCCGACGAACATTGTCACTCCAAACCCTGCTATCAATGACAGCTTCGAGCGGATGTCGTTCAAAGCAGCCGACTCGGACGACAAGGTTGATGGCCATATCTTTGGGGATCGTATTACTCGCTCAGCGTTCTCTAATGCTGCAGCCAAGCAACCCTCGCCATTGTCAACTTCCACTACGAATAAGGCCATGCAGCCTTTTGTTTCGGTCGGCGCCGCGAAAATTGGTCACTTGAACGACAACGTTATGACCAAAGCTGCCAACATGGTTGGTCGAGTGTTGGCAAAAGCGTCTGGCTCTACCCCGAAAGACTCTCAGATAGCGACAGCATCTACTGCAGATCCGGCGCTGATCTGTAACCCTCGTGCTCTTGAAGCTTCAGGAGGAATCAACCCCGAGCTGATTCCCCAGCCACCAAAAGCAACTGCATCTGCTAAACCAGTCGCTGAGAAGCCCACCGAGAAAACCGCTGGCAAGCCTGCTCAAGCCAATGGGGTGCACATTGTGGTCGATTCCACCGGGAAGATTGTGGAGGCGCCCAAGCAAGCTGAGGCACTCACCAAGAAGCTTCAACTCAAGGAAAAAGAGTTGAAAGATCTCATTGCATCAATGGCTGCAGAAGAAGTAGCGATCAGTAACCTACGAATAGTATTGCATTCGAAGGAGAAGGCCTTCAAGCATCTTTCTACACTATGGGAGGTAGAGGAGGTCAAGCTTGAAGAGGAACTCACGGAGCTTCGTGCAGAGCTCACGCGTGTCGATGGACTCATTGCCCTCAAGGAGGACGAGTTGAAGGCACTCGAGGTATCCAATGCTCCAGAAGGAGCCAAGCTTGCGAGGGCTGTCCAAGACCTGCGTCATGAGCTACGCCTCAAAGAGGAAGCGTTCGAGGCTGCCGATGTGTTGTATACCGGAGAGGAAGTTGAGCTTGAGAAGGAGATCACCAAGCTGCGTGAAGAGCTCAAAAATATGGAGGCAACAAAGGCCGCACCGAAAGTCCCAGTGACTGTCAATGCCACCAATTTCGCCAAAGATGAGGAAAATCTTGAGCACCAGACCTACTTCGACGCGTGGCCCCAGTCGGAAAAGCGCGATCGTGCTCGTAAGTCAACTAGTACAGTTTTTCTCAGACCTTTACTAATTTACCGAACAGCTGCCCAAATCCGTAAGGTCATCCTCAAGAATCTTCCAAGCAATGCCACGCCTTCCTTTGTCGCCTCCGTTGTCTATTTCGGACCCCTTGAGGAGATCTTCATGCGTAAAGACAACTCCGCAACTGTCAAGTTCCTCAATCCAGCGGACTGCGCCAAGTACTATGAGGATACTTCCAATGGTGTCGTGTACAAGAAGGACATCCAAGGTCGCGAGATTGTAGTGTTTGTTGAGCTCGCCAAGGATGTCGATGTGATTGGAGGCCTTCTCCAAGGGTGGATTGACACTGGAGCCTCTCGCTGCGTGCGTGTTGTTGATGTGGAGAAGGATTGGGGTAAGGCTGCATTAGTGAAGCTCGCAGAAGCTAAAGGTCGTATTCTGGAGGGTCTGTCTGATGGACTGACTCCAGGCGGTGTAAGTGGTCTCTCACTCCACTATAGTTCGGTCTATACTAATGATACCAGCTACGTACTGTGGTCTTTCGTTTCGCAAAAATCGACCATGCCGTCAACTTCAAAGCGACGCTCGCGCGCGATGAGGACTGGGAGCACTGCAATATCCATTACGCCATGGATATCTGCGAGATTGCCAAAGGGGTACACTTTGACAACTAGGGGCGTTATTAGTAGAGCACGGAAACCACGGCATTTGAGTGCAGAAGAGCAAGGGACTTGTGTGTCAACGGTCAAGACGAGTCACAGGCAAGTATTATCGACTCTAGAGTAAGCTTGAGCGCCTGGTGTGCTACTTTGAATCGGGAGCGAATTGTGCTTGAAGTGAATACACTAGCCTCTAAGAATACCAATGATTTTCACCAAAAGCCTGAAGCCCACCGCCTAAAATTCCCATAACCGCAGACATGTCCCCCTCCCCTTATGAACAAACCCATCCATAGCACTAACTTCATAACAAATTCACCCTCGGCAGGTATCCCCCCAATCACTCCAGCTGTCTCCGGCGTCGTCACCAGCCCATCTCGAGTCACTCCCAATAAACTCATTGCAGCCTTCAGTATCCCATTGTGCGCTTCTGTCGAGTTGTTCTGCTTCCTGAAGAGTGCGGTCGAGGGTGAAAGATAAGAGTGGATTGTGGCAATTGTGTTTACGCTGTAATTTACGTAGATGGTTGTTGGGATGCTGGCGCTGCCGGCGAGGGAGTAAGTGTTAGGGTTAGAAAGGCGTCGGTGAGAGGGGTTTGGGTCTGGGTTTGGGTTTGGCAGGTGAAGGTTGGGATGGATGGGGTGGATAGGGTGGAGAGGAGGAATGTGAGAGTGGAAAGGGGATGCATGGCTGGTCTTAGGAGAGATGTGTGGAGAGAGGATTGTGGACAGCTAATTCGGGACGGAGAGACGCAGCCATGTTCGATGATGCTTTTCGCTGGCGACGGCAGGGGTGTCCTGCTCTTGTATTCATTAACAAAGCGAACAAAGACAACTACAACCCATAGAAATTGGCCGTTGCAAAAAAGGCTTTCAAGCGAAGGAAGCGTTCAATTGACGCCTGTGAAGAAAAGTCTGAGAACATTGATGCGGTAATTTGTCTTCAAAGGGGAATTGCTTTGTTCGATATTACTCGAAAGGTGCAGATTGATGAGAGTGGATGTGTGGGAATGACAACTACCAAGCAGTCTTCGACATTCGCTTTCATTATCCATGAGCAGCAGATCCTACGCAGCGTAGGGTCTTCATGCTACTGCCCGCTCCATACTCCGATCACCATTCCGTATGGTCCTCAATCGCGTCTTCCCGATCTCCAAGACTTCCATGATAAATGTGGCAGCTCACCACCAACACATGCCATAATCCCCTACCTTTCAATCTCTCAATTCTTCCCGTTCAATGCTCCACGCAAATCTCATCTTCCCAGTCATTAGTTACGCAACTTTTTCTGCCTGCGAGCCCGTGTAGCGTGGCTAGCCTAATTCGGTAATCGCCCGCTTCCATTCTTGCTCGCGGCGGCAATAGTCTGACGTCAAAGATGTGTGGGTTTGGATGGTGTTTGTATGTATTCTAAGACGATCGTGGATGTTTTCTGGGGAACCAGGGTCAGGAAGGTGGGGATGGTTCGTTTAGACGAGGCGGGCGGTAGACGGCTGGGAGTTGAGGCATGGCTTGTTGGCTTGGGAAGATAGGTCGGTTACAGGGCATTTGAAGGTATGGTTTGGGGATGAGGAGG
>JAABUS010002793.1_pt1 | contig 31116 bp, 30 predicted proteins | sample 5560161 | NCBI WGS metagenome assembly JAABUS01 (sample SAMN10711885, study PRJNA513376) | rock metagenome | isolation source: Antarctica rocks | place: Antarctica: Victoria Land, Trio Nunatak nord | collected 2016-01-04
ACCCCCCTCCCCACAGCGAAACCTTCCAAGAAATGATCAACAGCATCCACACGCCCTTCCCCCAATGCATCTCCCTCCTCCGCCAGAACATCGCCCTGGACCCCCATTTCCAAACCTTCTACACCTGGGCGCGCGCCGCGCACGTCCCCGTCATCGTGCTCTCCTCGGGCATGACGCCCATCATCCGCGCGCTGCTCGTGCAGCTCCTGGGGCCCGAGGCGGAGGACATCGAGATCGTGTGCAATGAGGTTGTGGACCGCGCTCCGAGGACCAAGGAGCAGGAGGGCGGGTGGGATATCCAGTTCCACGACGACAGTCAGTGTTGCTATACCGTTCCCCGCGATGATGGAGATGTGGCCCTCGTGGGATGGTATGGGGGGGCGTTTTGGAGGAAGAGAGATGCTGATGGGGGAGTTTGGGGATAGGTGGCTTCGGGCACGACAAGAGCCTGACGATCCGTCCGTACGCGGAGTATTTCAAACAGCACCCTGCGGAGCGGCCGACGATGTTCTATGCCGGCGATGGGGTCAGCGATCTGAGTGCGGCGAGGGAGACGGATCTGCTGTTTGCGAAGAAGGGGAGAGGTGGGTTTGCCCGACTGATAACTCCCTTGAGAAATAAGCCCGGGGGAGGGGGGGGGGGAGGTTGGATTATGCTGACGTTGTGAATATAGATCTAGTAACGTATTGCGAGAGGGAGGGTGTCCCGTTTACGGTCTTTGAGGATTGGGGCAGTATATTGGAGACGACGAGGAAGATCCAGTGAGTTGTTTCTGCATTTCTGGAGGGTCCATTGGGGGGGCTAATGGGCGTGATAGTGAGGGGAAGGTCAGTGTCAAGGATGTGTCGTTGACGGGTTGAATGTGCATGGCTGAGGAGGGGGCCTGAACCAGACGATCTAGATGATAGAGCAGGAGCATAATAGATCTGGAGGATAGATAGAGCGGCTGGTGTGATAGAGGTAGATTTTGCTGTAGAGAGCGATCATGAAGATTTTCGAATGCAACACACTTGAAGTCTTTGGGACTTATCCGATTTCCTCTACACACAGTTCCACCAGTCCCCATATCGTTCATGCCTCAACCCCAAAGCCCTGTTGGTACCAACCCAATGCCCATGGCTGAACCCTTCACAGTCGAATCCTCCCAAACGGGACAAAACAAACCCACAAAGAACAGCTGAGAGACGTCCCGGTCCAAGAACGCCTGAGCCAGCCCCCTCTCCACGGCATCAAGAAACAGCGCATCCGGGCCCGGCCAGTCCCCAAGCCAGTCCAAGCGTCCATCTATCCATGCCGATTCCATCATCCGGCTGCAGCAACGCAAACGCAGCGATCCGCTTCCGCGTTTGCAAAAAAACGGATCGATCGGTTCCATTTGAGACTCCATTCTACAAGAAGCTGGTTGTGAACTGACACCAGCAGCCCGGGGGTGGAGCAAGGGTTATTCGTAATGGACGTCAAGCCGCCATTCGTGTGCAGGAGTCGATTCAGGGGGTGGTGAGGATCGCAGCTTTGTGCTTTTCGGGTTGGAGGCTCGATGGCTGGCTGGCGATAGCGGTGCTCGAGGGAAAGCGCGAGGGGAGGGGAGGGCTGTCGACAGCTTTGGGAAGGCCTCTTCGTTCACCGTACTTTGCTTCTCTAGGGCGTCATTCTCCTTCACCAGAGCGGCGGAATGCTCCCTCAGGGTGCCATTCTCTTTTTGGCTCCTTCCAGCCTTGAGGTGATTGGGACGAAGCTGAAGCATGAGGGTCGAGGGAGCAACGACTGAATAATTGTTGATAAGCTTGCATGCTTGTGATTCTCCGGCGTCGAAGCCACGAAGGGCGATCCTCGACGACGCTCACAGGCTCGCAGGCGCTCATACGCAGTCTGCTCTGCTGTTGGGAATTTCTGTCAGAGTTGGGAGAAGTAATTGCTGCGCAAGCATCTGTCGAAAGTGTTGATAATTGCCTCTTTGCTTGTGGCTTGGGGCCTGGCAGTGCGTATAGGTCCAATCCATGTTAGATGTGATCGGTTGGTAGCACGGCTGAGCAGTCAGGTGAGTATGAAAGGTAATGCGAAGAACTGGAACCCGATCATTGAAATGTCGATTCGGAGTATGTTACACGAGGATAGAAAAAGGGAATGCATTGTGTTGAGGATAAAGGAAGGAGGGTCGCTCTTCTACTGGGTGATGTTTGCCTGGTTTCGTACGTTGCGTTTCCGGAGATGGTGAGTCTGGAGGGGAGGGTTCGAAGCGGGGGGATTGCTAGGGAATCTGGCGGCGTTGCATTTGCTGTGTTCGGTGTTGGTGGGATCTTAGTGTCAGAGGGTGGTCTGTCGCGCTGCAGGATGGATGAAATCGATTCATCAATGGTGTCTGTAAAAGTTTGGCTCCTCCTCTTTTCGAGGGGTCGTTGTTTGTCGGTTCGAATTCCTTGGTTGTGCTCATTGCTTCCGGGGAAATCCGGGATTCCCTCGTTGATTTGAGTGCTGAGGAGTCATCAATCCCGAGCGGTGTCGGAGGACGGAGCCCAATACCTGCCATTGCCATGATTTCGTTCGAGAGCCTTGTGACCAGATGGCTTCTATTGATGCGCCCGAAGCTGCCGTGTATTCCGCTTCGGTTGCAAAAGTAGACACGGTCTATGGACATTGTGATGCCTCACCATATCGCACTGGCTCCAAATAGGGTAGATGGCCATCCCGTAGTCGATTGCCCAGTGTCCTCGTCGACATGAGGCGGCAGTGTATATCTATTGTCTCTCGAGGATACGTATATACGGGTGTGACTGCATCCATGTGTGTCTGATTGGGGTTCTTGATGTTCCTTGAGATTGGTGCCGGCAGCAAAATCTACGTCTGCTCGAGTCTTGGTTAAGGGTGGTTCAGTGATTCTACCATGGACAAGAATGATGGTTGAGTTCCGGATTGCTCATTGCATCCTCGCATGGAAACTTCCCAGCGTTCAGTGGTGTCTTCGCAGGGTGTATATTTGCCAATCCGAAATAATTTGGGAACAATCGAGTGACTACTTCTTGACGAGCCGGTACGCAGCCTTTCCTGATAAATAAAGCATATTTGAAGGTAGTACATAGGACTCCAACATTTGTCATTGAGAAGGATTTAGAGTTTCTTGTTCAAGCTGCGGTTCAAATCTTTGAGAAACAGAAAGAGCCAATAGCATGAACAATGCGATTGACTGCTGATGCCCATACCCAGTATTTCAATGGCAACCTTACGCAACGTGCTTTCAATCTTCGAATCTCGCCAGGATCAACGCAATATCGTCTCTTTCACGCGCCACTGACTCTCCGTTCGAAAGTGTGTCTCTGGACCGCGTCATATGCAGAATTTTGCTCATCGAAGTAGCTGTGCCCAACCGCAACCGGGTAATAAGGGGCAAGTCTGCTAGTGGACAGCAGCCCGGGTGAGATTGGATTCACAGTGAGGGAAGACTCAGTCGTAGTGGGCCGTATAGAGCTATATACTGACAGGCTGGATGCTGAGCCCGGGGACGTCGCTGATCGTTGAAGCGGTAGCAGCTTATAAGCGGATTCGTCTGGGTCCGAAAGCGACGTGGAGATAGGATCGCGCCACCAAAGCTTAAAATCTTTTCCTTCATCTTTAACTCGCTCGTAAGAATGGAGAACACTCTTGTGGGCGTGGACGAAAGGTCGAGCGCATTGTACGAGAATGACATGGACGCTCGCGAAAATGCTGTTGTTTTTCTCCGAAGATTCCTTCGGGGACATATGACCAGAATCTGTGTTTGTCTTTCCGAAGGCTTGTCTGAAGCGGCGCTTGACCTTATTTCCAGTCCAATGCAGCGCATGTCCCCAAGCAGCATGATGCTCTTGTACGACAGCTGCTACGACTACAAAGGCGCCACCGACATAACTGCTCCACTGTACGACGTTGTCGGACCGCTCTGAGACTGGGTAACCCCACACCTTGATCTCGTTAATGACAACAGAGAATGTGAAGACCGCTGGGCTAACGATGGCCACCGCTATCGCAAAGATGAAGAAAAGGGAGGCTATAGCTTTGGCTATGTAATAGCGAGCCTTGGAGGCAAAGCCTGCTCGATCGCTATAAGTGGATTTGCCCCCAATTACAAGAAACACCTTATCCCTTAACTCGGCTTGTGTGAACTTGACCTCCAACAAACCAAGGATACCGTGACCGAATATGAAGATAAGCAACAGGGCATCAACAATATTAAACCAAAAATAGCCTCAGATTGGGTCAGCTTGATGGTTGTGTTTGAGACCAGATATGCTTGCAAGTTTTGTCCCGTCCTGAATGGGGCCTGAGACAGCGAGACGGCACCGCAAGTGTCGTTACAACCGCACCTTTCATAAAAATCGGATGACATGTAACCCATGTAGCTGTGTAAAATGTGAACCAAAGTGCAATTCTTCGAAGCGTCAACGGCACAAGTCACCAACTGATCCGAATCAACAACCGAGTGCACCCTCCCCCAGACGGCGAATAAGGTCGGCACCACTGCTGCAAATATCAAAGAACCCCAGAGAACAGTTACAGTGCGAGCGTGTTCGCGAACTATTCCGGTGGACCAGTTGAGGATTGGGGTTAGCATTATACAGCCAGCCACAAGGATTGGAAAAATGCCCGCAAGATCCAGATCTCCGTAATCGCTAGCTTTAGCATCGTGAGGAAGGGCCACGGCGTAGTGAAGGCCTGGTATGGCGTATCCATGATATAGGTTCAAGAGTGCGAACGCATGTACAGCAGCGGAAGCTGCATAGGTCATGGACGTACCCAAAGCGGCAGCTGCAAGCCATGAATGCTTACGCGCAATTAGCGCAAACATCATCAGAAGATAGAAGAGAAGTCGGTTCATAAAGCCATATTGACCGCTGATAGGGTAAGTGCACTGCGCATTAAAGCTGAAGGTATCCGGTCGAAAGTAGTAGTCGAGAGCAGTAGCAGCTTCGGTAAGAGGATCGGCAACATCTTGGCGGAATCGGAGGTAGGTATAGTTTGAGGTGCTGTCCAATATGGAGTGCTGTAAATTCCCAGGCGGAGGGATTCCTGATGTTAGGTTGTTGAATACATTGACAGGTGTCCAATTGGAATCGTTGACAAGAAGGTTGCCCAATTGCATTGCGAAGCTCTCAATCATGATAGCAATCGAAAATAGATATTCGGAAGCTGGAGATGGTCTGTGGGTCTCTTGGAACTAGGTCCAAAAGGAAAGGAAGAAACCGACGGCTATACACGTCGCCCTGACACAGAAGCTTTAAGAAAAAGTATTTATGGGAGTCATATAAGGATAGGAAGCCCAGACAGAAGGGGAGCCGGCATGCATTTCGAGCCTCATTGCCTACAATGCGTGCGTTTCAGCTCGACAGGTGGCGGTCAGCGTCTTACCCATGATCCCACCACTCGGGAAGAAGAAGGGAAGAGTGTAGGGATCGAGACCGAGCAAGATACTTTGAGAAAGCCTCATGCAGGCGTCTGAGCGCAGGTATTGAGGTCGTACAAAATGAATGACAGCCTACGGGTATTGCCTCAGGCAGCCCATCGGGGCGGATGCACACATGTAAATAGGCTTCCAAGAGCCATATGTCGTAGATAGTTGGCCTGGTCGATGCGCAAGTATCCGCCGCTAAATCTTTGGGCCCGTCGAAAGAACTTAATACGCTTCCGGATACAAACACAAGATACTAGGGCTTTCCGCTGGACAAGAATTGAAACACACGGCGGTAGAGGATTCCCACATGCGGAAGGCCGAAATCTAGACCTTCGGCTGGAAAATCGCTACGAGTTGCATCCATCCTCATTCTCAAGCCAAGATGCACTGCGTCGTCGACGTAGGATGATCAGGCATGATACAATCCTGGCTGCGTACTACTGACTGCGGACATCCGCTTCCTAGTAGACCCCACGGAGCGGACCTGACAATGAACGCAAGATGCTACAATTGTTAGCCAGTTTGCCATAGGTCATCACTCATTGAACAGTCCATTGTTGTTTCATTAAGCTGTTGTTCGAGTCTAGAGGACCGATAACACTGGGCGTGTATGACAATATTATTACCCTCATGCTCTTTCAGCGGTGGCTATACAGATGCGGGCATCATGTTTAGGAAAATCGACAGCTACCTCGCTTAGAATGCATCTTCAGGTCTGATCTCAGCCTCCGGGCCTGGAGGAGCATCAATGTCCTGTCAAGCATCGAAGTGCCTCCGTCGATCACAGTCCATTCTGCTTCTGCTTGTGTCTCGATAAAGCGGTAGACAAGGAGAGCATATGAAAGGAGGGATGGTGACAAATTGTAATGAGAAGGGGAGCCTGAACTCCCTGGAGTGACATCTGTCAGAACTTACGTGCATAGCATAGAAGTGAACGATTGTAGGGTCAACCGCTATTCGGGAAACCACCATTTGGGTCTCATCGGGGTGCGAAGAGCGAGACTCAAGGGCTTTCATGACTGAAACTTGTCACAATAACATTAAGACCCTAACGGAAAGAATTTCGAATGTCCAACGGAAAAACCCTTAGCTGGGTAGCTTATTCCGTAGTGCTGTGCCGGCTAATGACGCCGCTGCTCCGGGGGTTTGAAGGTCCAATATGAAAACCTCAAACAAGTTAGTGCAGAATTGACCATTCTCTCGATCAGATCTCATCATTCTATCGACACTCATGTGCCCAAAGTAGCCTTTCCTACCCATTCTCTCACCCTCTTCCCCCTCCAACATGTCTCCCCTCCCACTCTCTCTCCGCCTTCTCCTCCGCCCCTCCCTCGCCATCCCCCCCACCTCACTCTATCACCACAACCTCCTCCCTTCTCTCCCCCTCCAGCGCCCCTTCTCAACCACCACCTCACGCCCAACCACCCTGATGCAAGTTCTGCGCCAACCCCGCTCCAACATCCGCGCCCGGCAAGGCGTCTCTCCCGCCCTCAAAGACCGCCCACAGATGAAAGGCGTGTGTCTAAAGGTCAGCATCGTGAAGCCGAAGAAACCGAATTCGGCGGAAAGGAAGGTCGCGAAGGTTCGGTTATCGAGTGGGAGGAGCGTACACTGCTACATTCCAGGGGAAGGTGAGCGCAATATCTTTGGGTGCAGGGGAGGAGGGCGGGGACCGTGGGAGTTAGGGAACCGGGGAGAGGGGGAAGGGTTTTTTGGAAGATGATAAAGGGCTGAAGAGTGGATGTAGGGCATAACGTGCAGCAACACAGTGTGGTGCTCGTTCGAGGCGGACGGAGTCAGGATTGTCCGGGGGTGCGGTATCATCTTGTGAGAGGAGCGATGGACTTGGTAAGGCTTCCTCCTTGTACGATCGGGCGAAGAGCCGGGAACTGATGAGGGTTTTTCGTTTCAGGGAGGTGTACCAAATCGAATCACGGCGAGGTCGAAATATGGGACGAAGAAGCCAAAGTCGGCTTCGTGAGCGGGAGTAGGATGTGGGAGGGGGTCTGGTTATGGGGCAGAAGCTTGATAGTACCGGTTGCCTGGTCTACCCATACGGAGATCGAAGTTCGGCACCAGGATACTTGTGTGCGTGGAACGAATCGTGGATTATATGCATGAGAGAAGGCGTAAGGACTTCGCGTCTACAGCATTTGCGCGAACGATAGAAACTCGTTATTTCGAATGTTTCCCCTCTATTCTACATTGTACCAAAACTCCATAATGGAAGCACCAAGCTCCAAACACACCATCGTATCCTTCCCACCTTACCCTAGGGAAACGCCGGCATGTTCGGGACAAATGCATCCAGAGTACTGTCAAGCCAGGCCTTCAGAATCGAAGGTTATGCAAAAGCGCCATCAGACGTACTTAGGAAATATTACTTCTCGTCTTCCCAGCCTTCAGGCTTTTCTAGGCCCATTACGTCAAACCACTTTGAAGTACCTGATGAACCTGTTAGTATGTTGCTGGTCCATGGATCAGATTGTAGGAGTAGACGTACATGAATAGCCTTTCCAGTCGAAGTTGTCTTTGGGGTTACAGTGGCACTTGAGGTCAAGTCTTAATTGGTCTCCGGTCGGGCAATGCGTGAAGGGCACATGCCAGTAGGCGATGTCGTTGAAAAAATGTATTTCCTCCTTCTTTAGGGTCAAGGCAGCACCGATTGAGTGGACCGGCGCATCGCCCCATCGCTCGTAGAAAAATCCCCCATCTTGGTCGAGCTGGTTGAAGAAGTCGACATAAGCGTCCGACCGCAGCCAGTCAAGATTGCCAATCTCGAAATTGGACCACTACACGAGAGTCAGCTGAAGAGCAAGAAAGGACTCAAATTGCGCTTACAAAATGGCAATGGTTATACGAATCTCCGTCGTCATCACTTAGCCACCGCATAGCATTTCCTTTGGCTAGATGCTCGGGATGCTTATCCATGTATTTCTTCGTACTGTCCCAGATTGTAGGAATCGTCTCCACGTATTCGTAGAGGCTGAGCACGAAACTATACTTCTTCTTGTTATCTGCCATGTACTTGAACGGGTCGTAGGCGATGTCGCAGTACAGCTCAATACTTGGCTCAACGCGCCAGTACCATTCATAGTTCTTCATAATCTCTTGGCGGAAGAAGAAGCCAGACTCGAATCTACACATATGCCTATAGCTCTGCGAGTCTCCATAGATTATCTTTCTATGTGCCATATCTTCTCTGACTCTGGCGGCCTTTTCCTGGTCGATGAAGTCGGGATATGACCAATGCTCGTGTGGTATCTCCTCGTAATGTGTATTTCCAGAGATAAGAGATGATGTGACTTTTTTGAAAGTCGAGTCGAAAGGCTTGTCGTTCAAGAATACCCAATCGTAACCATATTGCCTGTTGAAGCGGTCTTCTACCTGGCGGATGGACTTGACAATATCCCATAGATCCGAATTCCTGGCTAATGTGACGAAGGTAGCATTCATCTTCGGTCCCGCTAGGGCCGGGGCGGAAAGACCGGTGGAGGCTTTGGGAGTCGTCGGCGCATCTCCAGGTGCTGCCACGGGCTTCTCTGTCGTTGGTAGAATTACCGCTGGCGACTTTGCTCTTCCGCCTGTCGAATCAAGCCCTTTCTCCGCATCTTCCGTTGAACCCTTCCATGTAAAGTCTCCCTTCGATTTAGGTAATTGAGGTCGAGGTATTGATGAGGAGGAAACAAAGTATAATACCATGATACCCTATAACAGTCAACGATAAGGGTTTCTCAACGACAAAGTCAGTACGACTTACAAAGAATGCGAATAGGATATAGCGGACAATTCTCGATGTCCCGGCGGCCATCTTGGCTGGGTCCTCGCCTTTCGGCGGACCGCGACTTCCCTCTCGTTTCCCTATGTTGGGCAAGGTCGCGAAGCAGTACGACGTCTGCTTTGGAAACCGGAGACTCGATAAGATTGATCGATTGGGAACAATGGCCTTGTGCTTAGCACTGAGAACCCTCTGGCTCAGTGCGCCCTTTTCCCCCCAAATATCCGGTCAGTGACTCGCTGAGTGGTGAATTGCGGCCTTCTTCAGGTGACAGGCGGAAGGGTTGAGATATTATCTGTGGCGGTTTTATTGGTATTCGTTGAAGGGGATATGCACTATGCAGGGTATATTGCCCCTTACAGCCAGAAGAATGCAAATTCAAGAAGCCCACTCCGGGGGCGCCAGTAGCGTCTAATCCCGCCTACTAGCCGCTTGCTGGGTATCTACTATCTACGCCGAAGCTCACTTCTTCAATCACGGTTTGGATTGTATTTTAGATTCGCTCTCCTTCACATCGAACAGGCTCTAATCGATGGGAGTGACATTTCTCTCGATTTCTCCTTTCCTTGCTACTGTATACGTCTGTCATTGAATGCCCTATGCAGATTCACTAAACCCCCACCTCAGCAGACACTAACTTCATTGGCGTCATACTAGAGTGTAATTGAAGGATATAATTTCACCTGAAATATAACAACATACTACCTCATGTCTTTCTTTGGATTTGATCCTAGTATCCCAAGGGCTGGTGGCCATCCCACACGGGCGCCTGGGTTTGGGACGGCCCCCGATCCATTTGCGGGCATTGCCCAGCATGGCAGTCTAGAAGATGATGACGATGCGTAGGCGATCCCCAGATTTTGAAAGTGCACATCGCTTATCGCTTCACCGTCGCAGCATTGACTTTGAGGATACGTACGATGGTCTTGGTGACCAGCTCGATGAAGGAAACGATGACCTTAATGACGCTACGTTCGGTGGAGGAGTGACGAGCCCTACTTCTGCGGAACCGCCTGGCAAAGACTTCGACTTTCATGGAGAGACAGCCAAAGTGTCGAACGCCATCAATGAAGAGCAGTATCGGTACAACCGGCAGCAGGTCCCTGTAAGACCGCAAAGCCCGCCCAAGCCCAAGAAGTCGTTCAAGACGGGCTATGAAGCATATCAAGACCCAGATTACATCCCGGACCTTCAATCCAACTCTGGAATCTGGGAGACCTCAAGAGCCATGAGTGGAAATGTGCAGAGACCGCAAAGTGGAATGCAGCCAACCGCCGTCCCAAAAAAGAAGATGATGAGCCTAGAGGAAGTGGAGGCTGCGATGCAGGCACAAGCGAAGAAGCCAAGTTCTGTCCCACAAGTACAGGCCCCAGTACCGCCATCAACCGCTCTTTCACCACCGCAGCCTCAAGCACGAGAGATGGGTCATCCACAGTACTCCGCCCAGACTAATGTGCCTCTGCCTCAGCTGCAGCTCCAACAAGCTCCTCAACATCATTCAACTCGTTTACAGAATTTGCAAGCTGAACTTCCAGGCCAACCAATATCACACATCCAGCCAGCGCAAGCTCCCCAGATCCCACAGCGCGGGCAGCCCACTGCCCAGCATGACCCTGGTCAACCTGCCCCGCCGCGACAGATACTACAAAACCCGCAACGGCAGCAGGCGCAGCTTGCACCTAGGGTCCCTGAGCCCCGAGCATTAGTGCAGCAACCGCGACATATAGCCCCCAGCGGACCTATGATCGCGTCTCATCAACTCCCAGTCGTTCTTGATGCCCCACAGTTGATGCGCCTCTCGGAAGAAGAACGTGCCGTATATTTGCTAGAGGATGCGAAGCGGGCTAAGCGGAACCACAAAATCTGGTTGTTATCAAGAGACAACGGGTTGATGACCCCTCAAGACAAAAATTTCATCACAAGGATACAATTACAACAGCTCATGACAGCCACTGGCAACGTTACAGAACAAGATCCAGATGCGGCGCTCTCCGAGGATTTTTACTATCAAGTTACCAGCCAGATTCGTGGTGGATCTAGGCAAAACCCGCAGCAACCGCTCAGTAATTTTGCCCAGACATATCTCTTTCAGACCGGTAGTCGTCAGGGCGGAAGGAGACAGAATCGCGGTAACGATAATCACATGCAACGAATGGAGATGCAAGTCCAGCGAGCCGTTGAAGCAGCGAAGGCCAAGCCTAAGAATAAGCAGCTTGTGATTGAAGGCAGCCTGGGCAAGATCTCGTTCAGCAACGCGAAGACACCTAAGCCTCTGCTCAACCTCAAGCGTCAGGACAGTCACGATAGGTCCCAGAATGCCGGTCGTTCGGCCAGCACTAGGAAAGCTCTCCCAACCGAATTGAGCGCCAGTGACCGCAAATCGGTTCTGAGGAATATCGAAGCCGTCTATACTACTCTGATGAAAATGGAGGATCATGAACGTCGTCTGCCGCCACCTCCCTTGGATGAGAGCGATACAGCGCTCATGGAAGCTCACCTGACTTGGCGGCAGGCTATGCAGGAGCTCAGCAAGAAGCTATGGAATGACCTGAAGGTTATGGAGCCAATCATGTCAGAATCTTCAGTCCTCCATCCGTTCATTGCCTTTCTTTCGTACCCCAAAGGCAAAAAGGCAATTCCGCGAATCTTCCGCCACCTTGACCCGGAAAAGCGCCTCACCATCCTCACGATGATCGTGGTACATCTCAATGTTCTTGATGTTATTCGACTCGTCCAGCCCGAAGTAGAGGAGACGAGGTCCTCGATCGCTGCTCGTGAAGAAGTCGAGCTCTTTTGCCAGACCGTAATGCCAAGTCTGTTCGTATATGTCAATGAGGCGCCACTACAAATTGTCATCGGTCTTCTAGGTCTGATCCTCGATCGCGCCAACATGCAAACTCTAGCACGAACCAAGGTCGGCCTAAGTATCTTGACGATGCTCACCAGTCGTGCAGAGCTGGTAAAGCAGGCAGACAATCGGAACGACCAAGAGTGGGAGCAATGGCTAAGCCTTTACAACCGCTTCTTCGATGCCATTGAGCCTATACTTCCCGATATCTTCCCAGGATCCGTCAATGGTGGACAGGATATGTATATCTGGCAGTTCCTGGCTGCTAGCGGAGTCGGGGCGAGTCCCGAACAGCAGCAGCGACTCGTCCTTGCGGTCAAGTACGTAATAATCCTCAGTCTAAGATTTGCTGTAATACTGACCAATTTTTAGGGACCGAGTCATGCAAACAGTCGCGCAGAGCAAGACTCTGCCGCCTGACATGGCTAGCCAGAGACTCGGCAACGTCAACTTGTTTATGCGTGCTATCGGTCTTGACGTTGACTTACTTGGCTGATTGTACAACACAAGGCGACCAAGCCTTATAGAAGGGCAACGAATGCAGTACAGCGAAGTCCGCTGATAGGACTAATTTTAAACAATGATATGTGACATACTTTACCATCAACAAATGAGCCACTGGGACAGCGATGCTACTCGAGTCCCTACACGAGGTAAGAGCAGGGAACGGATGATGTTCTCCGACTCATGAGGTGGATAAGAGAATTCATCACACTTCCTCTACAGGGGATACAGTTGATGTTTGCCGGGATATCGTGGTGGGCGGAACTCCTGTCCTGCAGGATTGATGCTCGACTGCACGACTCCTGGCATAAATTCTGGAAGAGAGGAAATGGGGCATATACGCCTCCTAGTCATAGCTCTGCTTGCTTGGTGACTGCGTGTTGAGCCAAGACGGCCTGGATCTAGGAAGATAGGAGGGATTGCACTTTTATGAATTACATAGCTTAGCATCAGATTATCACTTTCAGCATCTTCGCCTCACAGCACATCGGTAGCACGCTCATTGAGAATGGTTCGACAAAGGATCCAGCTAGCGAATGGTGTCCGATCGCTATTCCCCGTACATCTCCAATTCGATATACAGGCTCTAGCAAATTCCACCTTCGCTAAGAGCACAGAACCCCCTGACGCAAATGATCAGAGCCTTCGCCATCTCCAGCGCACAGCCGCAACCTAACGTACAGGCAATCCCGTCACACACCAAGCTCACTCCTCCATCTCGTCCTCCGCCCGGCCCCCCGGTATCCTCCCCTCATTCAACTCCCTCTCCAGCCTCGCAATCTCCTGCAGGCTCTTTGCATTGCGTATCAGCTTCTCCACGCGCTTCTTCTCCTTCTCCGTCAGCTTCACCCTATACGTCTTATCGCCCGCCGCAACGCCATTCGCGGCCGCAGTGCCGCCAGCGGAAGGAATATCGAAGGTGCGGGATTTGACGCCCATGATCTGTGCGACTGATTAGTCTACCATCTCTGTATGAGTGTTGAGTCAGGGAGGTAAAGGTGGTCCAGACCTTTGAAGCCAGCGCCGATGGCTCAGCAGCCGTGCCGAACAGCTCCGCGGCTTTCTCGCGCTCGACATCTTTAACTTTCTGGTAGTCGAGGAAGCGCACCGTGGGGCAGCGCCATATGATCCAAGAGCGATAATGCTGTTCCATTCTCCCATTAGCTTTTCCCCTTCTTCTTTCCCACCCACTCTGCTCTAGGCCACCGGATGTCGGACGTACCTCCTTCCTCGTCACAGGATTATCCAGCAAGCTCAGATGCGTCAACCTTCCGAAATACTTGAGCGTGTCCAGGTCTGCTAGCTCGGCCAGGTTGTTCTGCGTCAGGATCAGGCATGTGAGGTTCGGTATCGAGGTCGCGAGCGTGGGCTGGATGCTGGTGATGCGGTTGCGCGCGAGGAGGAGGGTGTGCAGGCGTGGGGAGAGGGGGAAGTTGGAGAGGGTGGCGATGTCGTTGTCTGTGAAGTCGATGGCATCTTGGTCCTGTTCGCAAGCCGCTCGATCAGCTCACACCCTCCTCGTCGTTTCCTCTCAATAATCTTCGATCTGGGCTGTTGAATGGGGGGCAGGAAACTGCAGAGAAGGAGGGGGGGATGATTACTTTGGCAACGCCCAGATTCTCAATCGCTGGGATCTTGTGGCCTGCAGTCCTCGAGATATGATATCAATGGAGCTCGCCTCAAAGTGTAGTATCTGCTCTTTTCAGCTTGGGGACGCACCTCTGAGATCCAATTCGCGTTCCTTGAGGGGGTTGAGGTAGGAGAGGGAGGATTGGATGAGTTCGGCTGTTAACCTCATGAGTGCGGTGAATGTGGAGGGTCCGGTGGGCGCAATTAGGAGAAACAGGGTCGAGATGTCTGTAGTGCAGTTTGCGCCGGGTCTCGCTGTTGAAGTTCCTGCGTGGATTGTCTATGTTTCTGCTTGTTAAGGCGTATTGGCTTGCTAGGAAAGCTTGAAGGTATCTTGCGCTAGTCCCGGTCTTGGCATCACAAACCCTAAGTGGCACGGGACGGCGAAGAAGATTTTATTTGTGACATACTTATAATAAACCACATATCTTCAACATTTTCTTTCAGCATATTGCTCTTGTGATCTAGTCTATATAATTTTATCTGGTGCAGGTGGTGTCAAGGTAGCGGGAGGAACACTATTTTTCAGTGCAAATTGCCTCATTGATCTCGTCTGCTGTGCTTCCTCTCCTTACTTGTCTTCAAGTCTCGTGCTCTTGGAATCTCTGTTGTAGATTCTTTTCAACTTCCGTCCCACATTAGACTCGGGATCAGTCAAGAAAGGCGAGGACTCAACAATGACTACCATCACAAAGACCGATCTACCCCTATCCTTACTCGCTAGCGGCAAAGGTACCTAAAGCTTTCATTCTTGAAAACATCCTTGATGATTTATTATACTCTTCGAACGAGCTAATATTCTGGATTAGTTCGTGACTTATACCAACTTCCTGACACGGAGAATATACTTTTCGTGGCTACAGATCGAATATCTTGCTTCGACGTGGTAAGAATTGCAGTTGCACCAAATAATCTGGATACGCTGACTGATGGCCTAGGTACTGCAAAATGTGTGTAGTCCCTTGATTGATAACGTTTCCTGATGTCCTGGTGATGATCTAATGCTCGACGTAGGGCATTCCCTCCAAGGGCGCCTGACCACGCTGTGCGAATTTTGGTTTACGCTTTTAACCACCAAGATCCCTGATCTCCAAACCCATTGCCTATCACACGGTGTCCCACAGTCTCTGCATGGAAAGCTGCCCTCGTTGTTAGTAGCTCAGCTCCAACGGTCTAGCATGGTGGCACGCCGCCTCAAGGTTTTACCAATCGAGAGCATCGTGCGTGGATACATCACCGGCTCTGCATGGTCTTCGTAACAGAAAGACGGAACGGTGTGCGGAATGGAGTTGCCAAAGGGTTTGCGCGAATCTGAAAAGCTGGAGAAGCGGCTGTGGACACCAAGCACCAAAGCGGCGGCAGGAGAGAAAGACGAGAACATCAGCCCTAAAGAAAGTACGTACTCACTCAAGGTCTCTTCCAATTGAGTGACGACCGGAAAACTACATTCATGGCTGACGTTCGAAGCCGCCAGCATCATTGGGAAAGAGTACGCTTCACAAGTGGAAACCCTACCGCTACGCATCTGCGAAGCCGCGTCGGACTACGCGCGTTCGCAAGGCATCATCCTCGCAGACACGAAGTTCGAGTTCGGACTTGATGAGACGACTTCGCCTCCTTCCGTGGTGCTGATCGATGAAGTACTCACCCCCGATAGTAGCCGGGTCTGGAGCGTCGAGAAGTATGAAGTTGGGAAGTCCCAAGAGAGCTTTGACAAGCAGTTGTTGAGGGACTGGCTGGTCAGAGAAGGGTTGAAAGGGAAGGAGGGGGTAGAGCTACCACGTGACATTGTGGACCAGACGGCTCAGAGATACAAAGTGGCCTTTAAGATGTTGATAGGGAAAGAGTGGGAGGAATAAGAAAAATCTAGGAATAGAAGGCCCGTAACCGCAACTATTTCGAACGAGGAGAATGCATGCAATGGAGCTCCTTGAGACCACTTTAACAATCATGACTAAGTGCTCGCCTCCAAGAAATCGTTGTTAGAGTATGAAGCCGAGAGATGACCATGCTTCGTAAGCACCAACCATGATGACCGTAGCCCTTATCCCCGTCTAATGCCTAATCCTACATCGAAGTTGCTCATTGGAATACATAGATCACACCTTTGCGATCCACACTGACCGTCATTCCTACGGGCCTTTCCAGCACGCAAACGTCCCTGATCTCATCCAGATGACTCTTTAACAGCGCCCGCTGCTGCGCGCTGATGACTGTGCTTCTCGGTGCCTTTGCCTTGCTTCTCTTCGCTTCTTCCTTGGCCTTTGCTCCAGTATCTCTTTCCAGAGCACTAGCTTGCGACCACTTCTCGACGTTGAGGATCAGCGTCGTGCTAGGGTGACTCACAGAATATTTCGGCTGATCTTCCTCAGCATCCAATCCACTGACAACCATCGAGTGTTCCACACGCGTGACGTCCCAGAATCGAAGTTTCTTATCGAAGCCGCCAGTGAGGAAAAAGCCGTACTTGGCGTCTCTGCCATCCTCAGGAGCATCTACTCCCACCGCCATAGCACGGATGCCGTGATCAGGACCACTGTTGCCGCCGCCATTGGCGCCTGGATCAATAGCTGTAGCAAACCGGCCAAGCATACCTTCGGCCTTTTCTTCATCGACTTTCCACGCTTCGTAAGGTTTGAGGCCGTCTTTGCTCCCGCTGCGTCCAGTACTGGCTCGAAAGACCTCTCGGCATTGCGACTTCTCAATATCCCACACAGTGATCTCTGGTTGACCTGTGCCGCCAGCAACACTAACCCATCGACCTCGCCCCTTAAAAGGATGGATTATCAATCGATGAATAGGTGTACCGCCTGCAAGGCCCCAGGCTTTCAAGCGAAGGCGGAACCTAAGGTCCCAAAGATCGAGTACGCCATGTGAGGTCCCAAGCAGTAGCCAAGCGTGTTTTATGTCGACACAGAAACAGGTTGGTGTACCATGATGAACCGGATTCTCGAAGGAATAAAGGATGCTCATGTTTCGTAGATCTAAAGCAACGACTCTCGAAGTGTTTGTCGCGAGTAGGAGGACTGAGTGTGCTTCTACCTTAAGATGCTCCAGCCAAACTGCGTACTCGCCACTTGGTAACTGGTATTGTCGCACCATCCGAAGCCTGCCGTATTTGGTTACATCTCCATGCAGGGTACAATCAACATTGACAACATGAATGCTCCCGTCAGTGGCACCACTGGCAAACGTATGAGTGTTTTCCATGAAGGTGAGACATTTTACCTCCGCGTTCTCTGCTTGCCGGTGTGTTTGGCGGGATCGATGGGCCAGATTGCGCTCCAGCCTTGTGGTATCCCAGACCTTGACTGTGCCGTCGTCTGACCCTGTGATGAAGAAGAGATGATCTGGCGAGGTTAGTACCCTGTTCACAGCCGCAGTATGTTCCCCAAAAGTCGCAACCAGGACACCCTCTGGTCGCCAGGGCTTAATAATCTCTGGACCATCTGTCCGTTTTAGTAGATGCCGTCTGCTTATCGGTGTCACCAAGGGTCCAAAGTCGGCCATTTCAAGTGCATAATTTTCGGAAGCAAGAGAGTCCAAGAGCTTCAGGACGCTTGGATCGCTGCCATTGTAATCATGATCTGCGCGGATCTGAGTCGCTGTGAGCGGTTTCTCATTGACCTGATTTATCCTCGTATCTAAGGTAGCTCTTGCGCTGTCCACAGCGAACGGTCCATCAACCTTCCCGAAAGCTTTAGTGGATGTCGTGCTGGTTTCCGCTGCTGTCTTCGAGACCTCCTTTTTGTTCAGAAGATTGATCGCACTGGATCTATCTCTCAGACCATGTCCGTAATCAGAGCCGTTTCTCAAAGAATCTGTTGGGGTTGATGTTCCATCGCTGTAACTGTTGTCGCCTCCAGGATTGGCAATTCGCAATCTCGATAGCCTTCTGCTATCTGAAGCTGTGCTCAGATGCGAGAAGTCTTTTGTTTTCTGGCGCCCTCCCGGCGATGAAGAGATCGGAGACGGAGGGTTCGATGAATTCAGTGCAGTCACGCCTTCTGCAATTCGGCTTGGTGAAGTCTTGTTGACTTTGTCCTTACGAGTATTAGCAGCAGACTTCTTTCGGTAATAAATTGGCTCATCAATTGTGGTGGAGGCGTCCAGCAAGGCATCAGCAATTGTAAGAGGCGCGATCTGAGGCGTACCCTTAGTCCGAGTGCTCGGAGACCGATCATTATGTGAACGTCGGTGGCGTACGCTACGTTTGCGCTTATGCTTTTCGAAGAAAACCGTTTGGGGCGTTACGTCAAGCTCCTTGAGACTTAGAATATTGTTCAGCTTGGACGGTTCATTATTGTCGCCTATAGGCTTTCGTGTCATCCGCCAGATGTACTCTCTCAAGGCCAGTAGCTTGATATCGTCATCGAACGCCATCCCAAATTGCCGTAGTCTGGTGAGCGATTGCTCATCTTCATCATTCTTCGGCAATCGACTGAGAGCATTTGGGCGTAGTTCTTTGGAGGAAACCGTTGGAACGGCGAATTCCGAAGATCCGAAAGAGAAGGTCTTAAAGTGCTGGACGGGCATCCAGAAAAGGCTACCTTGACTCTTCCTCGCCCAGCTCAGCGCCGCATCAAACACCACCCGCGGCAAAGGCTTCTTCAGAGCGTCAAGGATACCAGTCTCGTGAAAGTCGTTGATAGGGATCTTCAAGTACGGTTGAACAAGAGGAGAAATGAAGCAATGGACATCGGCAATGGATAAATAGCGGGTTGAAGAAGAAATGAAGTGGGCGGCAGCCTCTCTAATCCATATATTCGGGTGTATCATGAAACGACCGACGACGTCCGCCATTCCCCATACGGTCGATCGTTGGAACAGTCCGAGCTCTGCCATGCTTGCGAAAGAGGACAGAACCTTCTCGACCACGAACTCTTCGGGATCGGTCAAGGACTGTATCATGAGGGGCAAAATGAATTCCTCTAGACTCGTTCCCCCAACAAAAGTGGCAACTCCCACAATTGTATGGAAGAATGCGCACTTTAACATCCAGTCCTTGTCGTTCAGGTACGTATTGAGATGACTCAGTATAACATCATTTGCTTTGGAACTACCGAAGAACACACATAGACTAGAGACTGAGCCAAGAAAAGCTCGCCGTACCGAGGAATGGCTGTCTGTCAACAAGGCCTTTGTGTGTGCTTCAAAATGATCTGCAAGTTCTTGCCTTGCTACATCGAATAGACTTCGGTAAGCTGAGCTTGGAGCTGCACCATCCTCGACTTTTGGATTATGGGTAGGGATCGACCCGTCAACACGAAGGGCTTGAACTACATCCAGGATCCTTGCTGACGCATGAGCCAGAGTTGCTAAACAAGAGGCGTATGCCGCTCGTGCGAATGGTGTTGCCTTAGGACTAGTTCCGAGAACGAATTGCTGTAGACGTGGTCGGATGTACTCGGTAAAGACATAGGCATTGAATGGTGAGACGACTGCAATGAGGGTAAGCTGGTCGCTAGTCAGTAAGGGTTGGAAACCTATGCGGTAGTGGTACGCACCAACTGGGTCATTGTGCGCAAAGCAGTAATTTTGACGATATCTGCATCATCACTGAGCATGGCGACGACGTAAGGAAGGACACGATCCAATTTAGCCTCATCGGTAAGTCGCTCGGCAAATGCCAGCAAAAGGTCGCATGCACGTACTCTGGCAGTAGATCGAGCTGTATTCCGCAAAGAAGATACAACAAGTGTCAGGAAGATGAGAGATCCATCGTCGACGGGGTGCCGGCCAGCGGTTGTGGCTTGGTGGCTGTTGTTCGGTATGTCAATCTGTACTGGAATGACTTCTCCCGATGCTGCGTTGTCGCTTCGCTTCGCATGTTTCTCATTCTTGCCTTCGCCATAGTCTAGGAAGTAGGATATCTTATCGAAGTCAAAATAGATCCTGTCAATTCTGTCGTCTCCTTCTCCGAAGTTATCAGTGTCTGGCAAGACGGGTGTACGACCCGAGGAGGGATCGGTAATTGTTCCCATATATTGATGGAGGAAACTATAGAAATACTCTGGAAAGGCTTTTCGACGCCAGAAGTTGAGATATTCCTCCGCAGAATACCTGGACTCAGGCTCTAGCTGAATCATATGGCTGACGAGCTCCCGAATATCTCGATCTTGAATCTTGGTCAAGTAGACCAGATCTGGGTCGAATTCTCGCTTTCTATACTTATAAAGCTGGCTCAGGTTGAAGATGGGTGACTCCAAGAACAGCTCAGCGATGACACAGCCGACACTGAAGACATCCATGGCCCACGTGATGCCCCTATCATCATCCTTGTCGCTAGCGCTCAGGAATCGCTCCGGAGCGATGTAGCACGTCCTCCTACCAGATGTATCAAAATAGTACGAAAAGTCTGCGGGGTTGTCTTCCGGCAAATAGGTCTTCTTATACGAGGAGGAGAAGTCCGTGATGTATAGCCAATTCCACGAGGTGACAAGGATGTTCTCTGTCTTGATGTCGCCGTGATAAACATTCCGGGCATGACAGTCCCTCAAGCCGCAAAGGAGCTGAAATGCAAGCCATTTCCTTTCAATATCTTCCAGGAAGGGCCGAGTACTGTCTGCGTTAGAATACTATCAGGAAATGCAGACGTGCTGACACACCTGAGGCGATCGTATAGCGAGCTGTAGAGATATTGTCGTACGAGATAGCCATTTGTACTGGTCTCTAGGACTCTTTGATAGCCAAAGGCGTTGGGAACGTCGGCGAGTGCGTCACGTTGTTCTAAACAAATGTTTTAGCATGGTCTTCCTCTAGGAGATTTCTCGAAAGCAACCTACTCACGCCTGATAGCTTTCACGTACGCCGTAAGGTCCAGCTGTGGAAACGGCTTTGCAATCAGCTTCACAACGACTAGGCCATGTTGATGTCTTGCACGAATGCATTTCATAAACCTTGCTGTGCCTAGTGACTTTTCATACGTCAAGTCTGACAATTCAGGCACTTGTAGTCCGGCGGACGCTGCCGATAGCGTAGCAGTGGAGAATGTCTGGCCCATTCTGAGTATTTGTCTTTCGTTCCCTTCAATCAAGAAGCGGTGCGGGTGCGTGCTGCGGCTGCATCATGAAGCAGCCTCGCGATGTCCGTCTCATGGACAACGACGGGCAATGGGTACTGCTACTGATGACAGCCTTCTACTGATCTTTTGGACTGCCGCGAAATACACCTCATCTTATAGCGTTGGAGTGGTGATGAGGAGAAATCTATACGAGGACTCGGACTCGCCGCCTCGCGTGGCTTCTGAGCTCGAATGGCCCGGCCCGTCATCACCGGAAGTCGCAAAGCGACATTCACAGAACATGTTCATTGATGGGTCATACAGCTTCAGGTTCACTGCGCGGTGGCCACAATATGAGCAACCGAATTTGATTTCCTTCAAGATTTTCTACACTATCGGAGGCTTGAGCGTCTTGGCTGCACCATCTATTGACTCTAAGTAGAGCTGCTGCCTTAGCCGGAGTCCCATGCGATCGATGTTGACCTATTGCTTCGAACCCCAGGCCCCTTTCTTTTTCAGCATCTCCTCTTCCTCCTGTTGTATTTCTGCGTCGATCTTCGCACCCTTGGATGGCTCATTACCGTGGTTTCTCGCCTAAGAAGATGGGTCAGAAAGCAAAGTCAAGACTCCAGCTGATGGTAATAAGGTCCTGGTCACGTACTGGAAGCGTTGGGTCCTTCTTAAGTTCCTGAGTCTCCTTGCTCTGCGGCTTTTCCTCATCCTGGTGCTGCCCAGAAAGTCAACGTGTGTTTCGGGCATTGCATGCAAAAACTCACCTTTCCTGCCTCCGCGAGCTTATTCGCTATGGATCTCTCATCCTCTAGGCAATAGTCAATGGAGATCCCGTGAAGACGTTTGTGGGAAGAACATACTGGGATCGTTGGCCTTGTGGCTATGCTCTTTGCCCTCTCTGTATCTATCCTTCTCATTGATCTCCGAGTCCTTATAATTGCGCTGGTCGCCAGCCTCATAGACCTGGCTTGAGCCGACATTGGATGTTCCGCTCATATTGAAAGGGATCCAAGACTTTCGACGTGGTTTACAGAGGCTCGAATTTTGAGCTGAAAAGGAATGCACGCTCGGTGGGGCGCAAACAGCCCACATTAATGACGACGGACACATTGAACCCTAGGATGAGCCCTAGGGACCGTCTTACCTCCAGGGAGATGAAGGCCGCACTTAAGCTCAAGTACCGTATCTACTCTGATACCGCTACTCTCAATCCTTACAGTGAGAGATCAGGCCGAACATTCGCGAATACCACTCGAGCAGATGAACCTCGGTCTCAATTGGGTTGACTGATGAAGTGTAGATTGATCCTAAAATCTAAAATAATCGAAGTACCTGAGGTGACATCTTTCATACATTGAACATCTTGACAACTCGTACTCGATTTTCCTCAGAAGTTTCGATTATTCTATCTCCTCATATGGAGCCTGACTTTTACTCGTGGGAGTCTCATTCGTGCCCATCTTCCATGCATTCATCAGCTGGTACATGCAGCTGTGCTCTTCCAGCGGACATCGGTATCCTGGGTCTTATCTCGAATCATTCCATCTCAATCGTGCCGGGCGGCTTGCTCGTGACTGTTGCACTAAGTTGCGGGCACTAGAGATGGCAGGGGAAGGGATTACTGACTGTCATAAACCACCCTGCACACTCCTTCGACTTCGTTCACTATCCTTGAGCTGACTCGTTTGAGAAAGGCGCCATCGAAGGGATACCAATCTGCCAGCATGCTTAGCCCAGGTCTATTACCACCATTCGACAGTGATATACCTGCTGTCATGAAGTCCGTGGTCTCCACAGCTCTCAAAGCAATGACCTGCTCATGGACACGTTTATCGCCCATTACTCCGACGGCCTTTACGGGTAGAAGGGCCGCAAATGCCTGACTGATCTTACGATAGAGGCCTGCATCGATAATCTCTTGGATGAATATGGCGTCCGCTTGACGAGCTATCTGCAACTGCGTTGGAGTAATTTCTCCTAGGATACGAATGGCCAGACCAGGTCCTGGGAAAGGGTGCCTAGTGTCTCGTCAACTGACTCCAGTGATAAATAGTATGGCCGTTGCATACCGCCACACAAGGCTCTCTGATATCCCCAATCTGGTGCCTAAAGAACATTAAACCCGTTTTGGGATCTTGACAAGGCAGTCGTCTGACCTAAAATCCTAACTTCATCCTTGAATAGTCTAAAGATTATTAGACTTCAATGTGCCGATGATGGTTCGTAAAGGACGTACTCTCGCAGTGGCTCGATCAGTTTCAAATTCATACGACCTTGATTCGAGTCAGTCTCCTTAAGCTGATTTCAAGCTAATGATGGAGACCCATACTTGGTAAACCTCCAACGTTGTCTGAGTGGCACAATCAGCATGGATAGCGGCGGAATCTTCTGGTTGTATAAACACTGACGATGGGTTTTGATGGTGGCAGAAGGACCTTTGAATGAGATCGATTCGATCACATCCGGGTATAACGTTCCTTGCAGCAGCCACTCAATGTTCCCAGCTTTCGGCGATCCAGCTGCATCCGCTGCTATTTTCAACGCAGTCTCTTGAAAAATCTCGATGAATTCATTGCCAATTATCTTTCGTTTCCTCTCCGGTTCCGATACCCCCTTCAGCTTGGCCACGAAACGTGCTTCCGCGTCAATGACCGTCAAGTTGATTCCGAGGCCTTTGGTCAGGGTGTCGCGAACGGTTTCCGCTTCATTGAGCCTTAACAATCCATTGTCGACCATGACGGCATGAAATCTATCACCAATTGCTTCATTCATGAGCTTTGCGGCAACTGTGGAGTCCACTCCACCACTGACAGCACCAATGACTTGTCCTTGGTCACCTACCAAAGTCCGGATCCTGGCGAGCTCTTTCTCTACGAATTCATCCATTGTCCAATTCTGGCGGGCTCCACATACGCCCACCGCAAAGTTTTCAAGCACTTTTGTACCTCGCTGAGTGTGAGTTACCTCAGGGTGGAATTGGATGCCAAATATAGGCTTTTGATTGTGCACAATGCCCGCGAAGGGGGCATTGCTGGTAGTCGCCACCGTTGAGAAAGAAGGAGGTAGCTGCTCAAGCTTATCTCCATGAGACATCCATACCTGTATACAGTCGAAGCCATCGAAAAGCTTGTTCACATGCTCTGCTTTGCTTTTTGATTCTTCCAGGTGAATAGTCGCGTGGCCGTATTCTCTTTTCTCTCCTGCAACGACGTTCTTGCCATGGTGCCAGGCAATCTCTTGCAGACCATAGCAAATACCAAGTATCGGAATGCCTAGGTCAAATACTGCGGGGTCCACATGAGGAGCATCTGCTTCATAGACGGAATAAGGTCCACCCGATAGTATGATTCCACGAGGACTCCAAGCAAGTTCCGAGAGCCGTTGGGTGCATGGCAGCATCTCAGAGTAGACATTGAGATCTCGTAGTTTGCGTGTGATTAGGTGCGACTGTGCAAGGTTACCAGCTTGTTGAATTGTGGAGCGAACTGGTACAATACATATTGAGAGCCAAAGTCAAGGACAAGCAAAGTATCGAAGAGCTTGTGCGGCTCATTGGCCGCATCGATATTCTGAGCCATTATGACCAAATCTATGCCCAGGTCTGGTGTTAGAGAGGTACATCAGAGAAGACAGCACGTTCTCGCATTTGCAGCCCAACGTCAACATTTGGATCAAAGCAGACATTTTTTCCGTCGCCATTCAGTAGAAGAGTAGAAGAGTAAGAACAACGTAGTCAACAGTAAAAATAAAATTTGAATAGAAAGAGCGTGCTGGAAGTGTGGCCATCGACACAAATCACGAGAAGTGCATCAGGTCCTCAGAAAGGCACATACAACAGAGGGGGCTTCTCACAAGATTCTGTGCTATTGGGTCATATTGTAATTGTCCTTGCGAGGCAAAATTTGAAGCAGCGATTTGTGACCAACAGCTTCCGTTGAGATTGATTGATAACTCCAGAGTGCCGAGATCCGATGTGGTGCGTACCAATGATTCGAGGCTTTTTCTCAGGCCCTCGGGTTCTTGTGAGGACGTATCTCAACTTCGCGGACTTTTCTCCTCATGTAGTTACACCCTAGCTTACAGGATTGAGGAAAGTGACTCGGAGAGGTAGTTAGAGCTGGGTCCTATCAGACTTGTACTGGCAAGGCAAGGTTAGGCGCTGTAAGGGGTTTCTTATCGATAAGCGGCACCTGGGACGCCCAGAGGAGAAGGGCACCTCGGTTAAAATAGGGCACTGCAAAAGGGCACTGCAAAGAATTTGCAGTTTTCCACAACCAGATACTCCAACAACAAGTATGAGAGATACAGTTTGAGCGACAATGGCAAAGCGCAAGAAGTCGGAGCCGGATGTGACCGAGGACAAGACAGACTTCGACGAGAGCAGCTCAGCTGAGAGCAGCAGTGACGATGTACTTACCAATGCCACAAGCCTTCTTGGGACGACTCATAGGGTTGACTTCGAGTAGGATACTGACATGCTGGATGTCGAGTTCGAGTGGTTTGATCCGCAGCCTGAATACGACTTTCAAGGTCTCAAGATACTCCTACGGCAGCTTTTCGATGTTGATGCACAAGCTTTCGACTTGAGCGCACTGGCAGATTTAATCCTAGCACAGCCTTTATTGGGTTCTACTGTCAAAGTTGAGGGCAACGAGACTGATCCATATGCGTTCTTGACGATCTTAAATCTTCATGAGCACCGGGTAGGCTTCTGAGACAATCGTACTAAGATGTGGTTGTTGAGTCGAGCATAGGACAAGCCCGTGATCAAAAGCATTACAAACTATATCCTGGGACAAGCGAACGCCAACACCAACCTTTCGCCGCTTAAAGGTCTCTTAGATCAGAACAGCAAGGCTCAAGTCGGATTGATCCTGACAGAGCGATTGATCAATGTCCCACCACAAGTCGTACCGCCTATGTACAAGATGCTCCTAGAGGAAATCTCCTGGGCCATTGAAGAAAAAGAGCCCTACGAATTTTCACATTATCTAATCTTCTCCAAAACGTATACTGAAGTGAGTTCGTCTCTCGATCAGGAGGTAGATACGCCGCAGAAGAAGAAAAAGAAGCAAAAGACGAGTTCGCAGTCGACTACCGACGCTTCTGTTTTCTACTTCCATCCAGAAGACGAGGTGTTGATACGTCACGCCTCTATCCAGGGTGGTTTTAGCTATTTGAGAGAAGGAGAAGGCCAATCCGACTCGAAGCGAGCCTTTCAAGATCTTGGGATCAAACCGTGCGGACATGTAATGCTCATCGAGGCGTCGCGGTTTGAAGCTGCCGTCAAGGCAGTAGAAGACTTTGTTAAGCAGACCTAAGTGTACCTATCTCATACCACGGCATGATTATTTCAGCAGCCGAGCCAGCCAGCTTGTCAACATACCTTATCCTCCTCTCAACTACGGTCTTATCTGGGTGTCCCGGAATGCGTGCTCTTCAATGTTTTACCACTTTTTGCCATGGGTCGTCCTTGGTCCATCGGTCCTTCGTAACCTCGTCAATCCGTCCATTGATGAAGAGCCAAGATACGACTGCACCCCTTTCTGCCAGTGCACAGGACAGGAAATGCTTTCGTGTAGCTACCTTAGGTCCCACAGCGTACACAGACTTGCCAACCTTAGGGCGCCCACTGAGTGCTTTTCAGGCGTTGCATAAGGTATTCCACTTCCACTATCTTTGTCATTGGAATCACGATATCCTAATTGCGTTAGCAGGTTGAAGAGAAACGCACTCAAGAAGTTGCAATACCTCGTACATGGCAACGACAGCATCCACGTTGATTTTGCTTTGACTATCCGCTCCTACACTGGGATCTGTGCCGTACGTTTTAGCTTTCAATCTTAGTCTCTCCAAGACCTTTCTCTCCACTGCGGCGTTAGTGATGGCGGCGTTGATACCATCTTCGTCCTTTGCTCGGACCAACGCCACGAAACGATCCGTTTCCTGCTGGAACTTGGATTCTGCGACAAATTTCCCGAAATGGATTCTTCGAGATAGAGCTTGCAGACATGCCACATCGCAAGTCGCGGCCGATCCATAGTTCTCCTGGCTTGCCCCACGGTCCTCTCTGCCGAATTGTTTGCAGACTTTTGGCAATATCTTGTGAATGTATCTCTCTTTGATGTCGTTGTTCACGTCGACGTCATTAGGATGAAGAATCTTGGGGTAATGCAGAGGCTGAAGGATCGGTGTCTGAAGGGCATCAGGAAAGAACGGATATTCATCAGGGGACTGATAGCGGCGGACGAGCGATTGTAGACGCTCTTGTTCTCTGAGCATCCAATCAAACAGGCTTAGGGAGCTTCCAGGTATGGTGACACCTCCCGACTTGTAGATGGTCGGGTTTAGAGGAAATTGAACACGTTCAATGAGATGAAAAGTGATTGTATCTTCTAGGCGACTGATATGGTTAGCATCTTGACTGCGTGAAAGCGTATTGCCCTCACTGACATTAGCTGGAAGCGTATGCTGTCCAAATCTAGCGCCTTGGAGGCATCGGACAGGTCAATCGCAGTGTCCATGGCAAGAAAGCAGAAGACAGTTGGTCATAGAGTTGGCTCAGTAAAGAAGCCAAGACGGTGATTGATTCTGACGAAAATCGAATCTCACCAAGCCACGCTTGTGTCTTCAGGAAAGTTTGGGTGTGACGCCAGCTCTACTCAAGGACTCGAGTTTTACTTTTACCGCAGAACAAGAGGCAATGTCTTTCTTACCGACGACATTCAGGACCTCGCGGATTGTAGAGGAATCGCTAGAATAATAGGCGTGCTTGAAGAAACCGACGTTTGGCCGCAATTGCGACTGCCAAGCTGAAGATTCAAATGAGACCTAGAGCTTAGATAATCCATAGGCCACATCTGTGCAAGTCTTAGGATCCAGGAAGAGCTTGTGCGATCACTCGTATTCCCCGTTCATTCGACCTCTTTTGACAGGCGTGAGTGCCATAGAAAGATGAAACTTTTTGAGTGCCGCGCCCGCGTTTTGGTTGACGAGTCTGTCACGTGATGCTCCGTCAACTCCTAAACAAGCTTGATGCGAAAGCTCCCATGAGTCCTATCCAGTTCACCAAATACATATGGACATACCGCCAGGGGACTAACACCATCGTCCAATCTGTCACCCTCGACCATTATTGAATGGCAAGCGGAGGCCAAAATGGCTCCCCGCAAAGGCGCCAGCACTCACGTGCTCCTTCAGAAGATTCTATCTTGGGCGGTGCCCTAACAGTAAAACTCTCATACTGCTGGCCTCTGTATTGTGCTGATAGATTTAGACTAGGCATATCGAGGCATTCAGCCGTAAGGTCACAACCACAGCAAGTCATCTAATGGGTCCACTGGCCGATCCCAGCAGCAGCACGCAATATCAACATGCGATCAGCGAGATCAAAAAGGAATTACGACGGCCGGGCATTCAGCGAAGCGTATTTTCCTATGTACAGAAGTCTCCCACAGAGCTTGTACGATCCAAGCTGTCCACGTCCGAGATCAAGCATCGAGCTCTTACCTATCTGCCGGACGAGCTTCTACATAACATCCCAGAAACTGATCACGCATATTCGTTATTCCAAGGCTTTCAGGCTACTTTGCCAGATGCTGAAGAAAGTGAACACCACAAAACACGAAGGAGGCATAGTGCAAGGGGACAGAAGCTGCTTGGGGACCATGGCGATGATGAATTAGAAGGGCCACCATCCTTAGTGAAGCTAAAGAAAGAAAGGAATGAGTTGAACCACCGACTGGAGATGATGGGTGTACGAAAGAACATGTGTTCCTCCGAGATCCGCGAGATCGACAACAAGATATCCAACCTCAACAGCATGCGAAAGATTGTACTGGAACGATTGGGAGACCTAGAGCAAGACGAACTACAGGTTGAACAGGACATGCTAGAGCTGGACAATAGAATTGAAGATCTTGTGGAGGAGCTGGATGATAATGCAACGCTAGGCCAGAGCGCAACGTCGCCCACAGAGGCTAACACAGACCTTGATTCCACGGTTGCAGAATCGCCATCGATGAATGAATCTTTCATGTCTGCCTCGATATACGAGAAGCTACCGTCACCGAAGACCAAGAGACATAAACTTTCAAGGCGAAAGTCTACGCCCATACGGCATGAGCATTTCGAACCGGGATCAAGCATTCGCGAACTCCAGGCGCATAACGATATGATAACGGCGCTTGACTTTGACGCTCCATTTGGTACCATGATCACTTCTGCGCTTGACGATACAGTGCGAGTTTGGGATCTGAACGCTGGGCGATGTATCGGGCTACTTGAAGGCCATCATGCATCAGTACGATGCCTGCAAGTCGAGGATAATGTCGTCGCAACCGGCTCAATGGATGCCTCGATACGGCTGTGGGATCTTAACAAAGCAGAGTATTCGCCGTATGAGGATCAGATACAGGAGGAGGAAGTAGAAGATGGAAGCCAAGAGTTCGGTAGCTCAGAGCGTCAACAACCTCCACCTCCTCCCTCAAGCATGCATGATTGTCCTCTGTTCTCGCTCGAAGCGCACGTGGCTGAAGTTACGGCTTTGCATTTTCGAGGTGACAACCTCGTCTCTGGCTCAGCAGACAAAACACTCCGGCAGTGGGACCTAGTCAAGGGTCGCTGCGTGCAGACTCTGGATGTACTCTGGGCAGCAGCGCAGGCTTCATCCACCGCCGGTTCAAGCGATTATCAATGGCGGTCTACTGGCCGCATGCCCGACGCAACAGCCGACTTTGTAGGCGCTCTGCAGTGCTTTGATGCAGCTCTTGCATGTGGCACTGCGGATGGCATGGTCCGCCTGTGGGACTTGAGGAGTGGCCAGGTGCATCGGAGTTTAGTGGGCCATACAGGGCCCATAACATGCCTGCAGTTTGACGATGTGCACTTAGTCACTGGGAGTCTAGATCGGAGTATACGGGTAAGCATTACACAGCCGTCTTATAATCATACGATGAGTATTCATGCTGACTCGTTTACAGATATGGGACCTCCGAACCGGGTCGATCTACGACGCCTACGCCTACGACAACCCAGTCACGAGCATGATGTTTGACGCTCGACGCATTGTCGCCGCAGCAGGCGAAAGTGTAGCTAAGGTCTATGACAAAACCGACGGCCGCCATTGGGACTGCGGCGCTGGCGTCTCAGCTGAAGGCAGCATCAGCCCAGCGACGGTCGAGAAAGTGCGCATGAAAGACGGCTATCTCACAGAAGGTCGCAAGGACGGCGTCGTCGGAATATGGACCTGCTGAAATATCATCAGTGACAGCAGCAGCAGCACCCTCATTCGAACTCCTCACGCCCACATGCAGCCTGTCTGTAGCTGTTTTTCAGCATAATCAACAGTCGGCAAGTCGGGTTCAGCTGACTAAAACTCCCTTCAAGATGATCATCTCAGAAGCGGACCCTTGCTTTGCCTAAGACTCCGACAACAGAGAGATAGACGGTGTCATCAACACTTGCTGAAGACAAGAGTCTGTACTACTTCGATCATGCCTATTCCATGGTGCAGAAACTATCCTATGCATTAGCGAACTCAATCGTTGTGAGTAAAATGGCCAATGACCCTAGTGCGGCCGCTGGTACCGAGGGAGAACGTGCGGTGTGCTAGAGACCGAACCGCAGTAAAATGACGGGCTTTTCATCTTCGATATCCTGTACATACCGTATGAAGGTGGAACAAAGTAATTGTACGCATCTAAAACTAAGCACCAACGAGCAAGCTGTATAAGCCGCGTAAATCGAGCAACATTCCCCTTTAATCATCAGGAGCGATTTCAAGGTCACTTTAAGAAAGAATACGAAATCCAAAGCGGCGGCCAATGTAAGCTTGATCCTCCTTCATTCAGAGCTCTCCTCTGTACATATCTTCATAGTCACCCACACCTCTCTAGTTCTTCCCATCCCCTGAACCTTCCTTT
>JAABUS010002797.1_pt1 | contig 31093 bp, 26 predicted proteins | sample 5560161 | NCBI WGS metagenome assembly JAABUS01 (sample SAMN10711885, study PRJNA513376) | rock metagenome | isolation source: Antarctica rocks | place: Antarctica: Victoria Land, Trio Nunatak nord | collected 2016-01-04
GGCGCGTTGCGCCTCTAGAACGCCTCCTGCCAGCCGAAGTCGGCGCCGGCGGCGCCGAGTCTCGGGTCGGGCGAGGTCAGCTTCGCGGTGACGTGAACGGCGAGGATCCTCCCCGGCATCGCGAGCGTCTCGCGGCCCGCGGCGTTGAGTACGACCGCGACCGCAGCGCGCTGCCCACCCTGGAGGTCGAAGGGCCCGCTGCCCAGCTGCTCGGGGGCGGCCGTCGAGCTCGCTGTCGGCGGTCGCTCGAGGACGACGGCGCCGGTGCAACGGGTGATGGCGACCGGGCCCAGCGCAGCCGGGCAGGGAACGTCGAAGGTCGGCGCGCCGTCGGCCCCGCGGGCGACCGGCGCGATGGGCATGACCGGAGCGAAGAGATCTCCGACGTCGGCCTCCTCGGACTCGACGCTGGGCGCCCGGTAGACGGCCGCCTCGCAGGATGGGTCGAGGAAGTCGTCGGTCTCTCCGGCGACACGGTCAGAGCCATCTCCGCAGGTGACCGTGGAGGTCGACGGCGGCGGCTCGGCGCTGCGCGCGTCGATCAGGTCGTCGGCCGGGCCTCCGAGCAGGCGGTTGCCCGACACGAAGGACGGTGGCGAGTCGCCGACGACGAGGTCCGCGCCTCCCCGGCCGTCGAGGCGGTCGTTGCCGTCGCCGCCGTAGAGCGCCTCGCCGGCGTCGCCGCCGAAGAGCGTGTCGTTGCCCGATCCGCCGGTGACGCGGCGGAAGCCGCGGATCTTGTCCCCCTCGCCTGCCGTCCCGGCCTTGCCCGTTCGCGTGTCCACGGTGACCGGCACCGAAGGGCCGCGGGAGTAGCGCAGTGCGTTGAGTCCGGCCTCACCCTTGAGCACGTCCCGGGCGCCGTCGGGCGAGACGACGACCTCGTCGGGACCGCCTCCGGCCATGACCCGGTCGCGACCGGGCCCTGGGGCGATGACGTCGTCGAAGGGGGTACCGAAGATGCGGTCGTCGCCCGTGCCGCCGTCGATGAAGGTGGTCTCGACGATCGCGCCCTCGGTGTCCTCGAAGGAGGCGGCGAGCTGCGCCGGGTCGGTCGGGATACTGTCGTCGCCACGGCCGGGCCAGTCGAAGCTCACGCGGTCGTTGCCGTCACCGAGCGGCCAGAAAGACCGACAGGTCCCGGCGCGCGCGTATGCAGGTGACCGTCCGCGCGCTGCGGTTGCGGCACGGACCGAAAGGTCCCACGCGACCCTGGAGATGGCGGACGCCGGTGTCGGTGATGGTGATCTGGCTCTCCCTCCTTACCACCTTGACCCGGTTGCGCTCGCCCCGCGCGGCGGTGAACTGGATGAACACGTCGGAGGCCGGCCCGGCCGAAGCGGTCACCTCGACCCTGGCCGCACGGGCCGGCGCGGCGAGGGAGAGGGCGGCGAGCACGGCGACGAACAGAATCGGACGGCGCATACCGTTAGAACGCTGGTGCGGACGGAGGGTTGCTCCCTTTGGAGCCCACGCGACGAAGCCAGGCACACCGGCGGCGGCGTGGTCGCGGGGGTGTGCCGGATTCTGGGCCTATATTGCCGATAAGTCGGCACACCCTCTCGGCTGAACTCGGCCTCTCAGCGGACTGGGGCGGGCGCCGGCTGGGCGACGGCCGGCGGAGGAGGGGTCGGTGGTGGCGACACCGGCGTCGGCGTCGGCGGGACCGCGCCGCCCTGGCTTGCTGACGGGATCGGGAAGGGCACGAACGCCTCGTCGCGCAGGGTGGCGAGGTCCGAGGCCTTCAGTCCCAGAGAGGACAGGGTGAACAGCCGGTCGCCCATGACCAGCGTGCGGGTGACCCGCGGCGCGTAGCTGCCCTGGGCAACCTCGTGGGAGACGCGCCCCACTTCCCCGATGGCCTCGCGGCGCACGCGGAAGCCGATCGCGCCCGTGAAGCCCTCACGCCCGCCGAAGACCTGTATGGGCAGGACGGCCAGCGAGGTCTTCGGCCAGTACAGGAAGGCCCGATGGTCGTACTCCACGTCCGAGGACGAGGAGCCCAGCGCCCGCTGGGCGATGCGCACCGGCTTGCTCAGGTCAGAGACGTCGAAGAGCGAGAGCTGAGTGCCCGCCGTCCGGCCCTCCTGGGTGGCGTCCTGGCCGATGCCCAGCAGCAGGCCGTCCCCGACGGGGTGCAGGTAGGCGGAGTAGCCGAGGATCTTCAGCTCGCCCACGACCTTGGGCGCGGCTGGCACGGAGAGATCGAGGGAATAGAGCGGATCGACCTGCCGGAAGGTCACCACGAACCCCTTCTCGTCGATGAAGCGCACCGCGTAGATCCGCTCGCCGCGGCCGAGCCCTCCGACCCTCCCGAACTGGGTGAGCGCGCCCGGTCGCTCCTCGAGCGTCGTGACGAAGCTCTCGCTCTCGCCCGCCTGGCGGCCGCCCCACCAGGGCGGGGCGCTGGTGCTGGCCACCCGCAGGACGCCCTTGTACTCCGACAGCGAGAACTGGTTGAGCACCGAGCCCGTGACCTCGCCGCTCGCGCGGTACTCGGTCTTGCCCGGGGTGGAGATGTCGAACTTGTGGATCGCGGTCGTCAAGGAGGGCGGCGCCTGGTCGGGCGAGGCCGGAGGCGGCAGCCAGCGCTGGGTGGCCACGTAGAGGCCGCTGGTCGACGCGTAGACCGTCTGGGCGTCGGTCATGAGCCCGTCGACGTCGACCGCGGGCAGCCCCTTCTCCATGTCGATCGTCAGCACCGAGAGCATGTCGAGCCCCGAGTAGGTGCGCGGCCGGCGCACGGCTCGGCAGGAGGAGAGCTTGCGCCGCGTTCCCTTTCCTGCCCGGCCCTTGCGAAGCGTCGCGCCCGGCAGCCAGCCCGACGACTTTGCGCGGACTCCGTCCTCGCCCTGCGCGAGCGCGCGGGGAACCGAGGCGACGACGACCCGCGCGGTCGCGCCGTTGAGGCGGGCGCTTACGACGGAGCCGTCGACTTCGAGCGTGCGCCGCACCCGCATGTCGCTCGGGTCGCTGACGTCGACCTCGGTCAGGCGACTGGTCGAGTTCCCGTAGGGCGCGATGCTCGCCGGGCGCGCGGGAGCGCTCCCGTCAGGCGGGACCGGCACGCCGAACGCCGGTCGCACGGGCACGCCGAACCCGGGGCCGCTTCTCGAGAGCGCGAGCACCCGGTCGCCGAAGAGCAGCAGCTCGCCGCCGTAGCCGTTCATGTCCAGGCTCCCGAGCAGGCGCGGCTTCTCGGCGCGCCCGTCGACCGCCAACAGCTTCCCGTTGGCCAGCGTGAAGATCCGCCGGCCGTCGCTCTTGATCACGTCGGGTTCGTCGACGCCCTCTTCCTGGACGTTCGTGCGGGACGAGTCGCTGTCACCGGGTGAGGGGGCCGAAGCTGGAGCGGGCGCCGCCGCCGGCGCCGTGCTGCCCTCCGGCGCGCCCTGAGCGCCGGGGGCGCCTTGGGCCACAGGCGTGGGCATGCCAACCGCGGGAGCCGCGCTGCCGCGGCTCGCCTTGGCCGCATAGCGCTGACCGTAGGCCACGAGCGAGGTGCACGAGGAGAACGTCTTGAGGCGGATCGTCTTGGTCGAGCGCGCCTCGGCGACAGCGGGGACGGCCCCCGCGCTCGCGATCGCCGTGGCGATCAAGGGCAAGATGCGAATCCGCACGACCGAGAGGGTACTCCGGAGCGCGAGCCAGGTGTCAAGTCCGGCCTCTTCTCGAATGCCACCCTGAGCTCGAGTCTTGGCCCTGCCGTCCGGGGCCCCGCGTATCTACGCTGAGGACCCATGCAGATCCCCGAGATCCAGTACGCGCGCGCCGGCGAGGTGAGGATCGCCTACCAGGTCTTCGGCGAGGGTCCGGTCGACGTCGTGGTCGCCGGCGGGCCGGCGGGCCACCTCGAGATCCTGTGGGAGGAGCCGGTCATCGTGCGCTGGTTCGAGCGGATGGCTTCCTTCGCGCGAGTGGCGATCTTCGACCGTCGCGGCACGGGCGCCTCGGACCCGGGGGACGCGCCGCCCTCGCTGGAGCATTATCTGGCCGACGTCGACGCGGTGATAGACGCCTGCGGATTCGTGCGCCCAGCGCTCTCGGGCGGCGCGGAAGGCGGAGCGATGCTCGCGCTCTACGCCGCCAGGCGACCCGAGCGCGTCTCGGCCCTGGTGCTCGCCAACACCGGCGCCCGCGATACGGTCGCCCAGACTCCGGAAATGACGGCCCAGATCGAGGAGCTCATCGACGAGCACTGGGGCAAGGGAGGGATCGTCGCGCTGTACGCGCCCAGCATGGCCGGCGACGAGCGCTTCATGCGCTGGGCGGCGCGGCTCGAGCGCAACGCCGTCTCGCCTCGCGGCGCGCGCGAGCTCATGCGCCTGGCCCAGCAGATGGACCTCCGCGAGGATCTCCCGCTGATCCAGGCGCCGACGCTCATCCTGCACCGCCGCGACGACGCTCTGATACCCGTCCAGGAGGGCCGCGAGCTCGCCGAGCTCATCCCGAACTCTCGTCTGGTCGAGGTCGAGGGGCGCGACACCATGACGTGGGTGGGCGACACGAGCGTGATGCTCGACGAGACCGAGGAGTTCCTGACCGGCCGCCGCGTCGAGCGCCCGGTAGAGCGCGAGCTGGCGACGATCGCCTTCACCGACATCTGCGGGTCGACCGAGCTGGCCGCCCGGCTCAACGACGGGCGCTGGCGCGACCTCCTCGCCGAGCACGACCGCCTCGTGGCCCGAGAGGTCGAGCGGGGCGGCGGTCGCGTCGTGAAGTCGATCGGCGACGGCGTGCTCGCGACGTTCGCCAGCCCCGGCGGGGCGGTGCGCGCCGCGCGCGCGGCGATCGAGGCGGTGGCGCCGCTGGGCCTCCGCATCCGCGCCGGCCTGCACACGGGCGAGATCGAGCTGCTCGAGCGCGAGGACGTCGGCGGCATCGCGGTCAACATCGGGGCGCGAATCGTCGACCTCGCGCCGCCGGGCGCCGTCCTCGTCTCAAGCACGGTGAAGGACATCCTCGTCGGCTCGGGCCTGGCCTTCGAGGACCATGGCGACCACGAGCTCCGGGGGGTCCCCGGGGAGTGGTCGCTCTACGTGCTGGTCGACGCCGCGGGTGGCTAGCTGGTGGTGGCGCAGCGCACTTGCTAGCGTAGGTGGCGTTCGGCCGGGTTTCGAGCCCGGCACAAGCAGTGTCAGCGCCCGCAGTCGTTGCCTGAAGGCATCCTCCGGGATCGCAGCACAGCAAAAACCCCCTGGAGGAAAGACATATGCCCACCGGAACCGTCAAGTGGTTCAGCGACGACAAGGGCTTCGGCTTCATCACCCCAGACGATTCGGGCAAGGATCTGTTCGTCCATCACTCCGGCATCGTCGCCGACGGCTACCGCTCGCTGCCCGAGGGCGCGAAGGTCTCCTACGAGTCCGAGGCCGGCCCGAAGGGCCCCAAGGCCGTAAACGTTCAGGTCGTCTGAGCCATGGCGGCGCGCACCACGCGCGAGCGTGAGGCCGAGCGGCGCAAGGTCAAGCTCGAGCTCGTCGAGGAGCAGATCCGCGGCGGCTCGCTCGAGGTGCGCAAGATGACCGCCGAGGAGCGCGCCCGCTGGGGGCACGCTCCCCAGAAGGAGCGACCCTCCCGCCGGCGCTGACGCGTGCGAGGGCGGCTCAGCCGCCCTCCGCGTGTCGCTCCGGCCCCAGGGCGGCTCAGCCGCCCTCGGCGTGCTCCTTGAGCCCTTCTGCGGCGTTGCCGAGCAGGAAGTCGCGGACCTTGCCTTCGGCGGGCCCTCGCAGGAGCATGCCGAGCATGCGGCCGGGCTCGGCGGCGAGCGCATAGGTCGCGCGGGTCCGCCCCTCGCCCAGGTCCTCGAAGGACCACGAACCCTCCAGGGACTTCATCTCGCCCTTCTCCTGGACCCACTCGATGCTCTCGGGCGGCTGGTAGGAGAAGCGCAACGTGGCGCGCACCGACTTGACCTTCGCGTCTGACTCGGTCTCGACCAGCTCGGGTCGCCCCTCGTCGTCGCGCTCGAGCACCTCGACGTCCTTGAGCGATCCCTGCCACTCGGGCGCGTGCTCGACGTCTGAGGCGATCTCGAAGCACCGCTCGATCGGAGCATCGATCTCCACGGTGCGCTCGCCGCTGATGGTTCCCATGCGCCGAACCCTACCCGGCTCCGAGCTTCACCGCGTGCGGGCGGCGAGGAATGCGCCGCCCGCCGCGGCCACCGCCGCGGCCGCGAACGCCAGCGGTCGACGGTGCTTCGTCGCCCACCACGCCGGGCATCGCGCGTGGGCCTCCTCGTCGAAGCGCCCGTGCGCGCCGGGGTCTCCGGGCAGCGCCTCCCAGAGGTAGTCGCGCCGGTCCCCGCCGACGGGCTGCTCGTCCTGCTGACCGTCGTATCCGGTGCGCGCGAGGTAGCGGTCGGCGATCCCGGGGGCGAGCTTGTTGCCGGCGATCGTCATCAGGGTCGAGCCGGCCACCCAGTGCTCGCGCTTGGGGTGGTCGGCCGCCCACAAGATCGCGTCCGCCGCGACCTCGGGGTCGAAGACGGGAGCCACGGGTCGCGGGGCGCGCGGAAGCGTCGTCCTGACCCAGTCGAACTGCGGTGTGTTGAGGCCGGGCAGATGGACGGTGGTGACCTTGACGGCGCTGCCCTCGTGCAGGAGCTCCACCCGGAGGGAATCGCTGAACGCCCGCGCGGCGTGCTTGGCGGCGCAGTAGGTCGCCTGAAGCGGAATCGCGCGGTACGCGAGCGCTGAGCCGACCTGGACGATGACGCCCTCGTCGCGCGGAAGCATGCGGTGCAGCGCGGCGAGCGTCCCGTGGACGCAGCCGAGGTAGGTGACCTCGGTCACGCGACGGAAGTCCGGCGCCGAGGTCTCCTTGACTGGGGCGAGGACGGCGGCCATGGCGCAGTTGACCCAGACGTCGACGGGCCCGAGCTCGCGCTCGATCGCCTCCGCGGCGCGCTCCACCGCCTCGGCGTCGGCACCGTCGGCCGCCTGCACCGAGGCCGCCGCCCCAGCCGCCTCCACCTCCCGGCGCACGGCCTCGAGCCGGTCGGCGCCTCGCGCGATCACGCCCACCCGAGCACCGCGCTGCGCAAACGCGCGCGCCGTCGCACGGCCCACGCCCGCCGAGCCTCCGGTGATCACGACGACCCGATCGTCGGTGCAGCTCACTCGCGCCGCCAATCAACCCAAGCGATGGCACGGCTCTCGGCGCCGTTGAGCTCGGTGGCGGGCATGGGTGGCGCGTTACCCGGGGGCGCTGCAGCGAATCGCACGTAAGGTCTGACCGGCGCCTGCTAGCGTCTGGTCGTGCGGGCAGCCTTTGCCCGCGAGGTTCTTGTCTCGAGCGCTCCAGCGATCCGGGTCAGTCGAATCTCCCGAATCGTCAGCGGCAGGCACGCACGCCGCCGCAGCTAGGAGTCTTGAATGTCTACGCAGTCCTTCGCCGATCTCGGCGTGTCCAATGCGGTGGTCGACGCCCTCGACGCCCGCGGCATCGCCACCCCCTTTCCCGTCCAGCGCCTGGTCATCGGCGACGTGCTCGCCGGCCGCGACGTGCTGGTCAAGTCGCCCACCGGGTCGGGCAAGACGCTGGCCTTCGGCGTGCCGATGGTCGATCGCCTCAAGGCGGACGGCCCGCGGCCCGCGGCCCTGATCCTTGCGCCCACCCGCGAGCTGGCCAGCCAGATCGTGGACGAGCTCTACACCGTCTGCCACGCCCGGGCGCTCTCGATCGCCGCGGTCTACGGCGGCACGAGCATCGAGCGCCAGAGCCGCGCCGCGCGCAAGGCCCACATCCTCGTCGCCACCCCCGGCCGCCTCGAGGACCTGATCGCCCGCCGAGCGGTCTCCCTCTCGCAGGTGAGCATCCTCGTGCTCGACGAGGCCGACCGGATGCTCGACATGGGCTTCCGCCCTCCGGTCGACCGGATCGTCGGCCAGATCCCGGGACGCCGCCAGACCCTGTTCTTCTCGGCCACCCTTCACGGCGAGGTCGGTCGGCTGGCCGACCGCTACACCACCGACGCACGCCGCCACGAGCATGCCGCCACGGAGGCCCAGCGCGGCGACGTCGAGCACCGCTTCGTGCCCGTGCGTCACGAGGCCAAGCTCGACGAGCTGGTACGGGAGCTCAAGAGCGCCCGCCCCGGCCGCACGCTGGTCTTCGTGCGCACCAAGCGCGGCGCCGACCGCCTGGTCAAGCGCCTCAACGCGCAGGGCCTGGCCGCCGTGGCGATGCACGGCGACAAGTCCCAGTCCCAGCGCGAGAAGGCCCTCTCCCGCTTCGAGCAGGGCGGCGTCGACACGTTGGTGGCCACCGACGTCGCCGCCCGCGGCCTCGACGTCGAGGGCATCACCCACGTGATCAACTTCGACGCGCCCGAGGACCACGAGGGCTACGTCCACCGCGTCGGTCGCACCGGTCGCGCGGGCGCCACCGGGGTGGGCATCACCTTCGTCCTCGCCGACCAGGCGTCCGACGTCCAGAAGATCGCCGCCGCGCTGTCCCTCCAGTCGGAGTTCGGCCTGTCCGGGCTCGCGATCGCGCCTTCTCGTCCGGCCTCGCAGGGGAGCCGCCGCGCCGCGGCCTCGCGCGGCGGCCGTGCCCGCTCGCGCCCGCCGCGCCGCCGCTGAAGTCTCGCTCGCACGTGATGCCCGTCGCTACCGCCGCGCCGCTGCTGAGGCCTCGCTCGCACGTGATGCCCGTCGCTGCCGCCACCCCGCTGCTGAGGCCGGCCGCCTGATGCCCGTCGCCCGCGAGGACCTTCGCAACGTCGCGATCGTCGCCCACGTCGACCACGGCAAGACGACGCTGGTCGACGCGATGCTCTGGCAGTCCGGCGCCTTCCGCGCCAACCAGGACGTCGCCGACCGGGTCATGGACTCGATGGACCTCGAGCGCGAGAAGGGCATCACGATCCTCGCCAAGAACACCGCGGTCCGCCATCGCGGCGTCAAGCTCAACATCGTCGACACACCTGGCCACGCGGACTTCGGCGGCGAGGTGGAGCGGGGCATCACGATGGTCGACGGCGTGCTGCTGCTCGTCGACGCCAGCGAGGGGCCCCTCCCCCAGACGCGCTTCGTGCTGCGCAAGGCGCTCGAGGCGCGGCTGCCGGTCATCCTCGTGGTCAACAAGGTCGACCGCCCGGATGCCCGGATCGCCGAGGTCGTCGACGAGGTCTACGAGCTCTTCCTCGACCTCGACGCCGACGAGGAGCAGATCGAGTTCCCGATCGTCTACACCAACGCCCGGGCCGGCTGGGCCTCGCTCGACGAGGGCGAGACGGGAACCGATCTCGAGCCGCTGATGGACCTCCTGCTCGAGCGGATCCCCGCCCCGGCCTACGAGCCCGAGCATCCTCTGCAGGCGCACGTGACCAACCTCGACGCCTCCCCCTACGTCGGGCGCCTGGCGCTGTGCCGCGTGCACCACGGCACCATCCGGCGCGGTCAGGCCATCGCCTGGTGCCGGGCCGACGGCTCCGTCGCCCGCGCCCAGGTCGGCGAGCTCTACGTGACCGAGGCGCTCGATCGGGTCGAGGCGACAGAGGCGGGGCCGGGCGAGATCATCGCCGTCGCGGGGATTCCCGAGATCACCATCGGCGAGACGCTCGCCGATCCCGAGGATCCGCGGCCGCTTCCGGTCATCACCGTCGACGAGCCCTCGCTCTCGGTCACGATCGGGATCAACACCTCGCCGCTGGCCGGCCTGGACGGATCGAAGCTCACCGCCCGTCAGCTCCGCGGCCGCCTCGAGCAGGAGCTCGTCGGCAACGTCTCGCTGCGGGTGCACGACACCGAGCTTCCCGACCGGTGGGAGGTCCAGGGGCGCGGCGAGCTCCAGCTCGCGATCCTCGTCGAGCTCATGCGCCGCGAGGGCTTCGAGCTGACCGTCGGCCAGCCCCAGGTCGTGACCCGGGAGATCGACGGGAAGCTCCACGAGCCGGTCGAGCGCCTGGCCATCGACGTGCCCGACGACTACGTCGGCGTCGTGACCCAACTGCTCGCGCTGCGCAAGGGCTCGCTCGAGCAGATGGTCAATCACGGCACCGGGCGGGTCCGGATGGACTACCTCGTCCCCGCGCGCGGGCTGATCGGCTTTCGCACCGAGTTCCTCACCGAGACTCGCGGCACCGGCCTCATCCACCACGTCTTCGACCGCTGGTCGCCGTGGGCCGGGGACCTGCGCACGCGCCCCACCGGTGCGTTGGTCGCCGACCGCCGCGGCACCACCGCCCAGTTCGCGCTGATGAACCTCCAGGAGCGCGGGACCCTCTTCGTCGGCCCCGGCGAACAGGTCTACGAGGGCATGATCGTCGGCGAGAACGCCCGCTCGGACGACCTCGACGTCAACCCGGTCAAGGAGAAGCACCTCACCAACATCCGCTCCTCGACATCCGACGTCCTCGTCCGCCTCGTCCCCCACCGCGAGCTCTCGCTCGACCAGGCCTTCGAGTTCCTGCGCGAGGACGAGTGCATCGAGGTCACCCCCGCCACCGTCCGGCTGCGCAAGGTAGCCCTCGACAAGATCTCCCGCACCAAGGCGGCCCGGAGCAGCCGTGCGCGCGCGGCTTCGACGGCGTAGCCGGCGCCCGTCCGGGGGCGGGTTACCGACGGCGTCCGCCGGCGCCCGCCCGAGGGCGGGTTACCGACGCCGGGCCGCTGCGGCCAGAGCCGGGTTCGTCCATCCGGCGTCGGTCGGGTTGACGTTCGTCCCGGGCGCGACGATCTCGTCGATGCGATCCAGCAGCGCGCTGTCGAGCTGCACGTCCGCGGCACCGAGCTGGGATTCGAGCTGCTCCATCGTGCGCGGGCCGATGATCGCCGCGGTGACGGCGGGATGACGAATGACGAAGGCAAGCGCCATGTCGATCAGTGACATCCCCGCGTCGTCAGCCAGCTGCCCGAGCGCGTCGGCGGCCTCGAGCTTTGTCTGGTTGGCCGGGATCGAGAGGTCGTAGCGCTGGGGCATCATCGCCGAGCGCCGCGACGTGAGGTCCTCGGCGCCCTTGCGCCAGCGGCCCGACAGCCAGCCGCCCGCCAGCGGGCTCCACGCGATGGCACCCATCCCGAGCTCGAGGCACGTCGGCAGCACGTCGGCCTCGATCCCGCGCGCGAGGATCGAGTAGGGCGGCTGCTCGCAGACGAAGCGCTGCAAGCCGCGCTCTCGGGCGATCCACTGGGCCTTGACGATCTGCGCCGCCGGGTAGGTCGAGGAGCCGAGGTAGCGCACCTTGCCCTGCGCCACGAGGTCTGAGAGCGCGCCCAGCGTCTCATCGTGGTCGGTCCACGGGTCCCAGCGGTGCACCTGGTAGAGGTCGATCCAGTCGGTGCCCAGCCGCTTGAGCGACGCCTCGACCTCGCGAAAGATCCAGCGTCGCGAGTTGCCCGCCTCGTTGGGATCGTCGCCCATCGTGCCGTGGAACTTCGTCGCCAGGACGACGTTGTTGCGCCGCCCGCCGGCCAGAGCCTTTCCGACGATCTCCTCCGACTCCCCGCGCGCGTAGACGTCGGCGGTGTCGATGAAGTTGATCCCCGCGTCGAGCGCGCGATGAACGATGCGGATGCACGCCTCGTGGTCGGTCTCCCCCCAGGCGCCGAACATCATCGTCCCCAGGCAGAGCGGGCTGACATGCACACCCGTGCGAGCAAGCGTTCGCTGAACCATGTCCTCGACCTTACCGCGCCGCAAGGGGGTTTCCCGACCCAGCACAGTGCTGTACCGTCGGTGCTACACTAGCGAGCCTGCCGACTCGGCGCCCCCGTCATACGATCACCGAAACGCCGCCCGTGGAGCGGGCGCTTCGCCGGCTGCGAACGCTCGAGCCGGGGGTGCCCATGGACTTCAAGGAGTTGGTGATCCTCGGCGCGCAGGCAAAGGCGGCGCGCCTGGAGCGGGGAGAGGGCGGCGCCGGCGAGCACCGTCGCGCTCTGGTCGAGGAGCTGCTCGCGCTACGAGCCGATGATCGGCTCGATGCCGCGGCCGGACTTGCGTTGCACGACAGCGGCTGGGCGCGCGACGGGTGACGTTCTACGGCGGCCCGGTGCTGCTGGACATGTCCGCCTGGGCCCGGGTGCTGCTCGACCGGGTCGGGACCGAAGACCGGGCGCGCTTCGAGGAAGCCGTGCGTGCTGACGACGTGCTTGCCTGCGAGCCGTTCCTTCTCGAGGCGCTGTACTCCGCGCGAGACGGCCGCGACTACGCTCACCTCGCCGAGCGGCTGGGCGCACTTCCACGCCCGCCGAGCGGCCCGGCCACCTTGCGCCTCGCGCTCGAGGCGCAAGCTGAGCTCGCGCGAGTACCGGGGGTCTCGCACCGGGTCAAGCCTGTCGATCTCCTTGTTTCAGCGATTGCCCACGAGCACTCGCTCGGCGTGCTGCACTACGACCACGACTACGACACGATCTCCGAGAGCTCGGGTCTTCGGGTTCGCAGCGTCTGGATCGCACCGCGTGGGTCGATGCCGTGACCCGGCGGTGCTCCGCCCCCGAGGCGCTCAACCCGCCGGCGCGCGCTGGACTCGCGGAAGGCACCGTCGCGGAGTTGCGCGCCTCCGGAGTGCCAGCTCAGCCCGCCGGCGCGCGGCGGCCGGCTCGCCGCCACGGGCGTCCGTCAGGCAGCGGCGTGAGCACTTGCTCGAGGCGCTCGCGCATGTGCTCGTAGTCGGGCGGCAGGGACAGGCCCTCGCCCAGCGTCTCGAGCGGCTCGTCGGCGGTGAAGCCGGGGCCGATCGTCGCCAGCTCGCAGAGCACGCCGCTGGGCTCGCGGAAGTAGATCGAGTGGAAGTAGAAGCGGTCGATGACGGTCGTCGGCCGGGCGCCGGCGGCGAGTACCCGCTCCCGCCAGGCGTTCTCGTCGCCGAGTCCGATGGCCCAGGCCACGTGGTGGACCGTTCCCGCGCCGGGCTGCCCCGCGCCCTGGGCGGCGTCGTAGACGATGCGCCCGCCCCGCTGCGATCCGCGCGCCTCCCACTCGCCCTCGGAGCGCTCCTCGAAGGTCAGCCCGTCGGCCAGCAGGGCGCGGCTCGCCTCGGGGTCGGCCGTGTAGGCGCGGACGGCGTCGAAGCCCTGGAGCGCGTGCTCGTCGGGCACCTCGGTCGCGTGGGCGATCAGCGGCGGATCGGGCACGTCGACGACGGAGAGCTCGTGCCCGAGCCCCTCGGGATCGGCGAAACGCAGTGCGCCGTCGTCCTCGCGGTGGGTCTCGACGCCCTCGCCCCCCAGACGCGCCGCCCAGAAGTCGAGTGCGTCGGGCGAGCCCACCCGCCACACGATCCGGTGGACCATCCCCGCGCCGGCCCTCCCCCGGGCCGCCCCCGGGTACTCGAAGAACGTGATGTCGTTGCCCGGGGCTCCCTCCTCGTCGCCGTAGAAGAGGTGGTAGACGGTCGGGTCGTCCTGGTTGACCGACTTCTTGACCATGCGCAGGCCGAGCACGCGCGCGTAGAAGTCGACGTTGGCGGGCGCGTCGCCGGTGATCGCCGTTATGTGGTGGAGGCCCTCCAGCTTCACGGCTGCAGAAGGAACTTGAACGCTCCGTCCTCCTTCTTCTGGAAGGTCTCGTAAGCGTGGGGCGCCTCCGCAAGGGGCACGCGGTGGGTGGCGAACGAGTCGACGCCCAGCGGGTCGTCGTCGCCCGAGAGCAGCGGCATGATGTCGTCGATCCAGCGCTTGACGTTGGCCTGGCCCATGCGCAGGTTGATCTGCTTGTCGAACATGGTCAGCAGCGGCATCGGATCCGCCATCCCGCCGTAGACGCCGATGAGCGAGATCGTACCGCCGCGGCGCACGAGCTCGATCGCCAGGTGCAGCGCGCTGAGCCGGTCGATGCCGGCCGTCTCCATCAGCTTGCGCCCGACCACGTCGGGGAGCAGGCCGGTGAGCTGGTGGGCGAGCTTGCCGATCGGAGCCCCGTGGGCCTCCATCCCGACCGCGTCGATGACCGCGTCGGGGCCCCGGCCATCCGTGGCCCCGCGGACGATCTCGGCGATGTCGCCATCCGCCGTGAGGTCGATCGCCAGGACGCCATGTCCCCGCGCCCGCTCGAGTCGGTCGGCGACGAGATCGATGCCGATCACCTGCTCGGCGCCGTGATGCTGGGCGATGCGGCAGGCCATCTCCCCGATCGGACCGAGGCCGAGCACCGCGACGCTGCCGCCCTTCGGGATGTTCGCGTACTCGACCGATTGCCATGCCGTGGGCAGCACGTCGGAGAGGTAGACGAAGCGGTCGTCGGGCGGCCCCTCGGGGACCTTGATCGGCCCGTACTGCGCCTGGGGCACGCGCAGGAACTCGGCCTGGCCGCCGGGGACCTGCCCGTAGAGCTTGGTGAAGCCGAACAGCGCGGCGCCCATCCCCTGGTCGCGGACCTGGGTGGTCTCGCACTGGGACTGGAGGCCCTCGTCGCACATCCAGCAGTGCCCGCAGGAGATGTTGAAGGGCATCACCACGCGGTCGCCCGCCTTGATGTGGGTCACCTCGGCGCCGACCTCCTCGACGATGCCCATGGGCTCGTGGCCGAGGATGTCGCCCTCGTCGATGTAGGGGCCCATGACCTCGTAGAGGTGGAGGTCCGAGCCACAGATCCCGCTCGAGGTGATGCGCACTATGGCGTCGGTCGGCTGCTCGATTCGCGGATCGTCGACCGTGTCGACGCGAACGTCGCGCTTGCCGTGGAACGTCACTGCCTTCATATGCGCTTCCTTTCAAACAAATTCGGTCCTGGTTGCGCCGTCGCTACCCGCTGTCGGGGAGATCGAACGTCGACCCGGGACTTCGTGGCGCGGACGCAACCGCCATGATGCTCTGCTGCTGATGGCCCTCTCGCTCGTCACCGGCTTCCCCGGCTTCATCGGCCGCCGCCTGGTCGCTGCCCTGCTCGCCCAGGATCCCGAGACGACGGTCGCCGCGCTCGTCGAAGAGCGCATGCTCGACACCGCCCGCGAGGTGGCCGCGGCCATAGACCCCGATCGCATCGAGCTCCTGGCCGGTGACATCGGGACCCGTGGCCTGGGCCTCCAGGACCGCGACCTCGAGCGTCTGGCTTCCGAGGTTCGCCGGGTTTACCACCTGGCGGCGATCTACGACCTGTCCGTCGCGCTCGAGGTCGCCCAGCGGGTCAACGTGGACGGCACCGGGAACGTTCTGGAGCTCTGCCTCGCCGCCGAGAACCTCGAGCGCCTCGTGTACGTCAGCACCGCCTACGTCGCCGGGTTGCGCAAGGGCGTCGTCTACGAGCACGAGCTCGTCATGGGCCAGGACTTCAAGAACCACTACGAGTCCACCAAGTTCCAGGCGGAGGTGTGGGTGCGCGGGCTGCTCGACCGCATCCCGACCACGGTCCTGCGTCCGGCGATCGTCGTCGGCGACTCCCAGACGGGCGAGACCGACAAGTTCGACGGCCCCTACTACCTCCTGCGCGCGATGTCCCGGGCGAAGGCAATGGGCCGCGGCCTTCCCCAGTTCGCGCACGACGACGCCCCCTTCAACGTCGTGCCGGTCGACTACGTCGTCGCCGCGACGGTCGCTGCCGGCGGCGATCCCGCGACGCTGGGCCAGACGCTCCACCTCGTCGACACCGACCCGCTGAGCGCCGGCGAGCTCGTGGACCTCCTCTCCCACGAATACGCGGGGCGAGCGCCGCAGGGCCGGATACCCCCGGCCGTGGTCGAGGCCTCGCTGCGGGTCGGCAAGCTGCGCGAGCTCATGGGGGGAGCCCCGCCCGAGTCGATCGTCTACCTCAACCATCGCGTGACCTACGACACACGCCGGGCGGTCGACTTCCTGGCGCCGCACGGGCTGGCGCCGCCGAAGTTCACCGACTATGTCGGGCCGATGGTTCGCTTCTTCTCAGATCGCGAGCACGACCCCCAGCTGAGGCGATAAACCGTCTCGCTCAGCCCGCCGGGCTTGCGCCTCCGCTGTACGTCGCCAGCGGCAACTTGTGGCCGCTTGGTTCACTGACCACCCTCAGTGGCCCCGTCCGTCCGCTTGGCATTGAAGCGCTGGTTGATCTCATTCAGCAGCTTCGCGTCCCCAACTGTCCCGCGGCGTTCGTGGATGAGGACTGCCAGCTTCTGGTGCTCCTCACAGACCGCGACCCAGGGATCACTCCGCGCCAGGCCAGCGCCGATCCAGTGCGCCGTGGGCCTCACCGTCCCAGCCACGGTCCGCCGCAACCATCTCCTCAGCGGCCCCCTCCGTTTGCCCACCTCCCCTGATTCGGGCGCTGAGCTTCCAAACCGCCGGTCCAGGCGGGCACCGACGGCGCTCGCCATGCGCCGCACCCGCCGGGGGATCGGCGGCATGTCGCTCAACGGCGGAACACAGATCGTCTCCGATGGAGGCTCCGCCTCGGCGGCTTCCGTCGTGGGCCCGCGTGTCGCGGAGGACGTAGTCGATCTTCGTCCCGTCCTTGGCCGCCTTGGAGCCGCCGAGGAAGGAGACGAGCTGGGAGCCGGCTTTCCCGTCGTAGTCGGGGTCGTCGAGCGTGATCTTGCAGCCGCTGCCGCCGAAGCCCAGGCCCGAGTAGGCGAGGAATACGTAGCCGCGCCTGGCGTAGGAGGCCGCGAGCGCGCCGAACTCCGACTTGGAGCCGCCGAATCCGTTCGTGGCCAGGATGGCCGGGGCGGGGTCGCCCTTCGACACGCCCGCGGGCGTGTAGAGATCGGCGGTGATCGTGCACGGGACGTCGCTGCTCGGGCCGGTGGTGACGTCGAAGATCAGGCCTTCTTGGTGAAGGAGTCGGCGGCCGAGGCGGTCGGCGCCCCGACGGCCGCGGCGCAGGCGAGACACGCAGCGATCGTCACCAGCGCTCTCATTGCCTCGCCTCCCTCCGCGGTCGTGCTCGCGGCGATGAACCGTCCGAGGCACAGAATTCTCGCAGGTCACGGGAAGCTCGCCACAACCCGACGCGCAGCTGCCCGAACCGGCGTAGCGACCACTCCCGTAGTGTCTGTGTGGTGGCGCTGACCTCATCGACCCGGGAGCCCGGGCGCTTCCGGGCGAGGACCTCGCCTTGAGCTCTGCCGTCGTCGCGAGCAAGCCGGGCAAGGTGCGACTGCGCCAGGGCCTGCTGCTGCTGGCGGGCGGCCTCGCGCTCGAACTGCTCGTCGCCCAGGGCTCGCTGCCCTTCTACTGGATGCCGCTCATCCTCGGCCTCGCCTACCTCGCCGCCGCCGCGGCGGGGGGCCGCACGGGCGGCTACTGGGCGACGGCCTGCGTGCTCGTCGGCTGGGGGCTGAGCGTCGTGCTCATCGGCGAGACCCGACCTCGCGAGGTCGACGTCTCCGGCGCCTACCTGCTCGGAGCCGGCGCCGGAGCCGCGGTCGGCGCGCTGCTGGCCCGCGCTAAGTTCGAGGTCGGCCAGCTCGGCCTGGGCGTCACCGTCGCGGCGGCCGGGCTCATCCTCGCGCTGTCGCCGCGCGCCCCCGACGTGCTCGACGACGCCCGCACCTACGCGCTCGCCCTCGGCGCGATCGGCCTCTTCAACGTCGTGCTGGGGGCGGCCCTCGGCTTCAAGCGCACTTGAAGTCGAGGGCCGCCCATGCTTGACTTCCGCCGGTGGCGGAGTCCCTGACGATCGGAGAGGTTGCGGGGCGCAGCGGCGTCGCCACCTCGGCCCTTCGCTTCTACGAAGAGCGCGGGCTGATCCGCTCCGAGCGCACGTCGGCCGGCCATCGCCGCTACCCCCGGTCCGTGATCCGGCGCGTCGCCTTCGTGGTCTTCGCCCAGCGCGTGGGGCTGACGCTCGACGAGGTCGCCGGCGAGCTGTCCAAGCTTCCCGAGAACCGGGTACCGCGGCGTTCTGACTGGGCGAAGCTCTCGAGCTCCTGGACCGCCCGCATCGACGAGCGCATCGCCGAGCTCGAGCGCCTGCGCGCCGGCCTCGACCAGTGCATCGGCTGCGGCTGCCTCTCGCTCGACCGCTGCAAGCTGGCCAATCCCGACGACCGCGCGGGACGCGGCGGCCCCGGCCCGCGCTACTGGGTGGGGGATCGACGGGAGGGGTAGCGCGGCCGACGCGAACCTGCCGCCGCGACGATCAGGGACGGCCGAAGAGGCGCCCGTCGCCATCGCCTGGCGACCCCAGCTCGGGGCTGGCGACCGGCCCGGCTAGCTTCCCGCCGCCGCGGCCACCGCGTCCCGCGCTCCCGCGGAGCTGGAGGAAGCTTCCGCGACGAGGGTCGTAGAGCCCGGCAGCCCCTCCGGCGTCGGGGCGAGGCCGGCGAGCGCGTCCCGGCGGACGTCGCTGCGCCGGGTGGAGAGCCGCGCGGCGGCGGCGAGGCCCGCGGCCGTCAGGCGACGGCGACTTCGCGGGGCGGCGGCGAGGAGATCGTTCCAGTAGACCGACCATCCGCTGGCCACTGCGGCGCCGAAGAGCGGAGCGGTCAGCAGCCGGCCGGCGGCGGAGATGGCGCCGGGCCGGGTGAGCATCGCGGCGTGCACGGCGCCCGCCGCCGGAAGGAAACGGCCGTGCCGATCCGCGATCGCGCGGCGGTAGTGGTCGGCGGCCTGGTCGGGCGCCGTCAGGATCGCCGTCGCCGCGTCGCTGCCGCTGAGGATCGCCTCAGCCATCCCCTCCCCCTGGAGTGGGTTCACGAGAGCGGCGGCATCGCCGGCGAGCAGAACGCGGCCGCGGGCAGGAGTCGTTCCCGCCAGGCCCACGCGGATCCACCCTCCGCGTCGCGAGCCCTCTACCAGTGGAGCGCGCGCGCTGGGGGGAAGGAGGCCGCTGCTGCGCAGGTCGGCGACGAAGTCGGGCAGCAGCTTCCCGACGACGGCAGCGCGTGCGCGCTGGTCGCGCACCCCAACGCCGAGCCCGACGTTCGCGCGCCCGTCGGGTCCGGGAAACAGCCAGCCGTAGCCGGGCAGCGCGCGCCAGGGCCGCGGCTCCCAGAAGACGATGTAGGGAAACTCGACCGGCGCGTCGACATAGCAGCGCAGCGCAAAGCCCCACAGCACCCGGCTGCTTCGCACGAGCCCGCTGTCGGTGGCAACGCGGCTCATCGCGCCGTCGGCGCCCACGACGCTCTGGCAGCGGATGCGCCGCCCGTCGCCCAGCAGCGCCTCGTGCCGGCCGCGCGCATCGCGCGTCAGGCCGGCCACTCGTCCTATAACGGGCTCGGCCCCCGCCTCCAGCGCCGCCTCACGCAGCGCCGCGTCGAGCGCCTTGCGGGGCGAGGCGAGCATGTAGGGCGGGTACTCGGGACTGGCCGAGAACGGGAGCAGCAGCTCGCGTCCGGACGGTCCGAGGACCATGATCTCGCCGGGCAGCCGTTCGCCCGGGACCTCGACGCCCAGCTCCGCCAGCCGCTGGAGTCCGAGAGGGCCGATGAGGTCGCCGCAGGCCTTGTCGCGGGGAAACTGCCCGGGATCCACGACCACGACGCGCGCGCCGCCCCGGGCCAGCCCGAGAGCCGCGCAAGCCCCCGCCGGTCCGCAGCCGGCCACGACCACGTCGACTGCGTCCACGGCCACACGGCCAGTATGGCGGGGGCGGGCCGACCATGCGAGGCCACGCGGAGGCGGCGACGCGGGAGGCATGGGATCATCGCACTGACGTGGGTCGAGACCCCGTACCACGCCGCGCGATCGGGAGGACCCGGCACGTTCAACGCCTCTGGTCAGAGTTGTCTTGACCTACTTGGGACTGGCCGAGAACGGAAGCAGCAGGTCACGCCCGGAGGGTCCGAGGACCGTGGGGACTTTTGACACGGACCTGGGCGCCGGTTAGCGTGGGCGCTCCCAGGACTTCGACGGAGGTGAGATGTCCACGAGCGGCGAAGGCGCGGAGGAGGCCGGTACCGGACCGGACGCGGTGGCCGCCCGCGAGCTCGGAATGCCGCACGGTGCCGGCGAGATCGCGCCCGAGGTGCTCGATGAGGCGCCGGGCTTCTCCTCTCCGGAGCCCAACCGCCACGGTCGTGCCCGGGCGATGACGGTGTTCTCGCCGGTCCGGCCGTGGTACCGGCCGCACTGGCCGCCGGGCGGGGCGCTCCTACAGGACCTGGTGTTCAAGTTCACGCGAACGTTCCCCGGTCGTACGAGCACGATCCGAGAGCTGTCGTTCATTCACTTCGCTCGCTGGATCGTCATTCGCCGGCTTCCGGATCACGGTCAGCCACGCGAGCGTCTTCGCCACCCGCTGCTCATGTTCGAGAGCAACTACAACGGGACCTTCGAGCAGTACATCGACGCGTTCTCGAGCATCCTGACGGACGGGATGACAGCCATCTGGGGAACGTCCTACGGCTTTCCCGGGCCCCAGCCGGTGGCGCCGTTCAAGCGCTACATCCGCGCCAACGAGTTCGTCGCCGACCACTACTACTCGGCCTACCCGACGGCCACGGCGACGATGATCGACTCGGCGCTGGCGCTGAAGAAGCCTCTTCGAGAGTTCACCGTGCGCGCTGCGACGGTCAGTCCTCAGACGTTCGCCGAGGAGTACCGCAAGCTTCTGACCAAGATGCAGGACCACCTGTGAGCGGCGCCGCACCCGTTGGCGCGGTTCGCGGCGTCGTCCGGGCGCTCGCATCCGCCCGTTCGGGGCGGGGCGGCGGCAGCCGCAGCGGTCGCTCCTACGCCGTCGCGTTGACGACTCCGATCCGCCCCGGCGCCGAGGCGGATCTGACCGCCCACATCGAGGGACTCGGCATCGGGGAGAAGAGCCCGCTCGCCAGGCTGCCCTACGTGCACTTCGCGCGCTGGGTGGTGATCGACCAGCTCAAGACCGACTGGCCCGGCGCCCCCGACCCTCCGCCTCGCCTCAAATCCCAGTACCTCCTCTTCACCGCGAGCCTGACGGCCCCCGCAGAGGAGAACGTTCCCGCCGCAGACCGCTACGCCGAACGGCTGCCCGAGTCCTTCCTCCACGAGATCCGCTCGCGCATCCCGGCCGAGGCCGACGCGATCTGGGGCCACTGCCTCAACTACCCCGGAACCTCCGACGCCGAGGCCTTCGTGGGCTACCTCGCACGCAGCCAGATGGAGACCTCGCTGTTCTATGTCGGCTACCCCGACGTCACCGTGGACGAGGTCCGACAGGCGCTCGCTGCGCGCGACAAGCTCGTCGCCTTCGCCCGCGACCACCAGGGCGAGCGCGACGCCGCTCGACTGCAACAGGCCTATCTGGAGGAGTCGCCGACGTGGTTTCCCTCGCACTAGAGGACATCCAGGGCAATGTCCTGCAGGGCTACGGGTTCCCGTCCGCCGCCTACCTGTTCCTGACGGTCTCCGACAAGGACTCCGGGCGCGCGTTCCTCGGCGAGGTCGTCGGCGAGGTCACCGACTCCAGGCAGTGGGACCGCCCTCCGGCGACGACCACGAACGTTGCGCTGACCTACGCGGGCCTGCGCGCGCTCGGTGTCGCCGGGGCCGTCCTGCGCACGTTGCCCGACGCGTTCAGCGAGCCGATCCGCGATCGCGCGCCGCGCGAGCTCGACGACGTCGGTGAGAGCGCACCCGGGAAGTGGGACGAGGGGCTCGGCAGCGACCGCTCGCACATCCTCGTGATGGTCAACGGGAGCGAGGGCAACGAGGAGCCCTTCCGCGACGCGGTCGCGAGCGTGATCGAGCGAGCCCAGCGACATGACGTGAGCGTGGCGCATCGGCAAGATGCCGCCGCGCTTTCCAACCGCCGCGAGCACTTCGGCTGGGCCGACGGCTTCGGCCAGCCATCGATCGAAGGTGGGATCGGCAGGTCGAGGCCCGGCCAGGGCGTCCCTCAGGAGGACGGGGTCACATGGCGCGACCTGAAGGCGGGCGAGTTCATCCACGGCTATGCCGACGAGGACGGGCAGACGGTCTCCGGCCCCGCCGCGCCGCTGCTGCGCAACGGGACCTACATGGTCTACCGCAAGCTCTACCAGAACGTCGCCCTCTTCCGGCGCGAGCTATACGAGGAGGCGGGACGCTACGGCGAGACCGTCCGGCCCGAGCCGCCGCTCGACCGCGATCAGCTCTATGAGCTGATGGCGGCCAAAGTCGTGGGCCGCTGGCGGGACGGCACGGCGATCGAGCTCGTCGAGCGGCGCACGGAGGCCGACAGCCGCGCCCTTGGTGACCAGGCCCGAGAGGATCCCGACAACGACTTTCGCTACTGGGACGACGACCGAAGCGGCTTCCGGTGCCCCAAGGGCGCCCACATTCGCCGCACGAACCCGCGCGACGCCCTCGGCTGGGGCGCCAAGATGTCCACCCGCCACCGGATCATCCGACGCGGCATGCCCTATGGCGAGTACCTGGAGGGCCTCGAAGACGACGGCGAGGACCGCGGCCTCGTCTTCATCTGCTTCAACGCCGACATCGCGCGCCAGTTCGAGGTCATCCAGGCGCAGTGGTGCAACGACGGCAACGCGTTCCGGCTGGGAAACGACAAGGACTACCTGCTCGGAGACAACCAGGGCACCGGCAAGGTCACCATCCAGGGCGACCCGCCGCACTTCGCGCGCGCCCAGCCGCTCGTGGTCCTCACGCGCGGCTGTGAGTACCTCCTCATGCCGGGGATCAGCGCCCTTCGCAAGCTGGCAGCACGATGACCACGGAGGATGGGCTCCCGGATCTCGGCGAGGAGTCCGTCCCGCCGGGCGAGGAGGCGGCGCTGGCACGCATCGTCGAGCTGTCGCGGGAGAAGTTCGAGCGCGACCACGCCAACGTGCGCCCGGTCCTCCGCGACCAGCACGCCAGGTCGCACGGGTGCGTGAGGGCCGAGTTCGTCGTCGGGCCCGATGTGCCGCCCGACCTCCGGTACGGGATCTTCGCCGAGCCCCGCACGTACTTGGCATGGATCCGGTTCTCGTCGAGCTCCGCCGATCCGCGCCCCGACGCCAAGCGCGACGCCCACGGCATGGCGATCAAAGTCATGGGCGTCGAGGGCGAGAAGGTCCTCCCTTCGCAGCGCGACGAGACGACCCAGGACTTCGTCGTCGCCAACAGCCGGGATTTCTTCGTCCGCAACGCATCGGACTATGTCGTGCTGGCGTCGAGGGCGTCCGAGGGCAAGTTCCTGACCTTCTTCTTCACCGCCGACCCGCGGAAGTGGCGCGTCCACGAGCTCGTGAACATGCTGGTCGCCAGCCAGAAGAGGGTCGTCAACCCGCTGCAGATCCGCTACTGGAGCCAAGCACCGTTCGCGCTTGGATCCCACGCCGTCAAGTACTCCGCCAAGCCGCGCGGCCGGCGAACGGATTTCAAGCGAGCGTCCGATGGCGCCAACCACCTGCAAGACGCCATGGCACGACAGCTCTCCCTCGGCGAGGCGTCCTTGGACTTCATGGTCCAACTCCAGACCGATCCTCGCGACATGCCCGTCGAGGATCCGACGGTCCGGTGGAAGGAGCGCGCCTCGCCGTTCCGGAAGGTCGCGACCATCCGCATCCCTTCTCAGAGCTTCACCTCCAAGGCGCGCAGGGACTTCGCAGAAGGCCTGTCCTTCACCCCATGGCACTCGCTGCCCGAGCACCGGCCCCTTGGCGGCATCAACCGGGTGCGGGGTGCCGTCTACGAAGAGATCTCGAGGCTCCGTCACGAGATGAACGACGTACCGCGCCGGGAGCCGACGGCGGATCACCGGGCCTGACGGCCGGTAGAGGCCTGGTAGCTAGGTAGGCAGGCGGTTCGAGCACTCTGAACCCCACGGTCATACTAGCTCTTACCCAGCGGTCATAGGTGCTATGACCGGCTCCTACCCGGCGCTAGTCCGGTGGGTGTCGCGACCCGCCCTGACACGCGCCGATCAGCAGCCGCGGAACGGATTCTCAACCCGCACCCCGGCGTAGTCCTGGCCGTCGCTCAGGTCCTCAGAGAGAACGATCTCACAGCCGAGTGAGCGGCCCGCCTCGAGGATCGCGGCGTCCCAGTAGGAGATGCCGAAACGGTGACGTGTCGCCATCGCGGCGAGCATGACGCCGGTCGTGATCTCCTGGACGGGGAAGCGCAGGAAAGACTCGACCAGCCTGACGGCCTGCTCTGACGTGAGCGGATCGGGCCGACTGGCGCGGGTCGCCTGGACGTAGAACTCCTGTAGGACCTGGACCGAGAGCGCCACGTCCCTGGCCGCGAGGATCTCGTTCGCCCGCTTGGCCTTGCCCTGCTCCCCGGGATCGCGTGAGACCGCGTAGAGCAGGATGTTGGTGTCAACGAACCGCACGGTCGTGGATCTCTTCCCGATCGAGACGGTCGCGGGCGCGGAAGCGGTCGATCTCGCCCTGGACCCGCCGCTGCTGGGCCTCGAGCCTGGAGAACTCGGCCCCGCTCTCGGAGAGCGAGCGCAGGTACTCGCCAACAAGAGCGCTGACCGAGCTGCCACGTTCGGCGGCGCGGATCCGCGCCTGGCGGTAGACCTCATCGGGAACAGCGACCGTGATGTTCTTCACCGCGACAACGCTATCACAGACTCACAGTTAGTGTGAGACTGCGGGCTCTACAGTTCGCGCCCGCTGCGACTCCTATGGTTGGCGTTGCTTCAGAGCAGCCTCGATTCATCGGGAAACCGAAGGGACATTTGAGCCGTGCTTCACATCCACCGAGCTGAACGGGCTGACGGCCTCGTCGACGCGCTCGGCGGGCTCTTGGTCGACCCGCTGCCCGATCCGTTCGCGCCGGAGGTCGTCGCCGTTCCGACCCGCGGGATGGAGCGGTGGCTGACCCAGCGGATGTCGGCGCGGCTCGGAGCGAGGCCGGGGCGCTTGGACGGCGTGTGCGCGAACGTCGAGTTCCCATCGCCTCGGAGGTTGGTCGGCGATGCGGTCGCGGCGGCGTCCGGGATCGAGCCGGAGGAGGATCGGTGGCTGCCCGAGCGGGCGGTCTGGCCGTTGCTCGAGGTCGTCGACGGCTGTCTGAACGAGCCCTGGCTGCACAGCCTGTCCGTGCACCTTGGCGGCGCCGGCGAGACGGCGGACCCGGTCCGCCGGGCCCGCCGGCTGAGCAGCGTGCGCCACCTTGCCGACCTGTTCGACCGCTACGCCCTGCACCGCCCCGAGATGCTCGGTGCGTGGGCGAGCGGGCGAGTCGCCGACGGTGCCAACGAGCGCGGCGCTCCCGACGATGCGGCCTGGCAGGCCGAGCTCTGGCGGCGTCTGCGGGAGCGGATCGGGCAGCCGGGTCCAGCCGAGCGCCTGGAGGGCGCGTGCGACGGGCTCCGCGACGACCCCGGTCTCGTCGCGCTTGCGCAGCGCGTGTCGCTGTTCGGTCTGACACGGCTTCCCGCCGGCCACCTGCAGGTTCTGCGCGCGCTGGCCTCCCGCCGCGATGTCCACCTCTTCCTGCTCCACCCGTCCCCCGGGCTGTGGGAGCGGGTCGCCGGGACCTCGGCGAAGCGAACGCCGATCATCCGGCGGAGAGACGACGTCACCGCGAAGCTCCCGGCGAACCGCCTGCTGGCCTCCTGGGGACAGGACGCGCGCGAGATGCAGCTCGTCCTTTCCGGCACCGACCCGCGGGAGAAGCAGCTCGTGCTTTCGGGGATCGGAGGCCAGGTCGACCACCACCACCCGGTCGAGCACCGGTCCGCCACGCTCCTCGCCCGTATCCAGGCCGACGTGCGCGCCGACCGCTCGCCGCCGGGCGCGCCGCTGCCGGACGGACAGGATGAACGGCCGCTTCTGGACCCGGACGACCGCAGCGTCCAGGTCCACGCCTGCCACGGGCGCGCGCGCCAGGTCGAGGTCGTGCGCGACGCGATCCTGCACCTGCTCGAGGAGGATCCGAGCCTCGAGCCCCGCGACGTCCTGGTCATGTGCCCGGACATCGAGACCTTCGCGCCGCTCATCCAGGCGACCTTCGGCGCGGGAGAGGTGTCCGGCGAGGACGAGCTCGAGGCGCTGCCCGCAGACGTCCGCCCACCCGACCTGCGGGTCAGGCTGGCCGACCGATCGCTGCGCCAGACCAACCCCGTGCTGGGCGTCGTCGCCCAGCTGATCGACCTCGTGCAGCAGCGGCTGACGGCATCGCAGGTGCTCGACCTGGCCGACCGGGAGCCCGTTCGGCGGCGGTTCAGGCTCGACGACGACGACCTCACCCGCATGCAGGACTGGGTCTCCCACAGCGGGATCCGCTGGGGCCTGGACGCCGCGCACCGGGCACCGTTCAAGCTCGACGCGCTCAGCGCCGGCACCTGGCGGGCCGGAATCGACCGGGTGTTGATGGGCGTGGCGATGACCGAGGACGATCACCGGCTGTTCGCCGGCGTTCTGCCGCTCGACGACGTCGAGAACAGGGCGATCGACCTCGCCGGGCGCTTCGCGGAGCTCGTCGACCGCCTGCAGGCATCGCTCGACGCGCTGAGCACGCCTCAGCCGATCGACGCCTGGGCCGCGGCGATCGCCGCCGCGGCCGACGCGCTGACGGCAACCACCCAACGCGAGGCCTGGCAGCGCTCAGAGCTCCAGCGTCTGCTCGACGACGTGGTCAAGGAGGCCACGGTCGCGGGCACGGTGAACCCGACGAGCATCGCGCTGCCCGAGGTGCGCGCCCTGCTGGCCGAGCGCCTGCAGGGACGACCGACCAGAGCGAACTTCCGCACGGGCCACCTGACGATCTGCACGCTCGTGCCGATGCGCTCGGTGCCCCACCGGATCGTCTGCCTGCTCGGGCTCGACGACGGCGTGTTCCCCCGCAAGGCGCCGCGCGACGGGGACGACCTCATGCTCGACGACCCGCACGTAGGCGACCGCGACCCGCGCACCGAGGACCGCCAGATGCTGCTCGACGCGCTGCTCGCCGCCGGCGACCGGCTGATCGTCACCTACACCGGCAACGACGAGCGCACGAACGCGCCCCGACCGCCGGCCGTGCCGGTCGGCGAGCTGCTGGACATCGTGGACGCCAGCGTTCGCTTTGACGCCGCCCGCGTGGGCGACGGTTCCATCCGCGTCGATGACGGTCCTCGCGTTGACGACCCTCCTGCCCGCGTCGACGATCGCCCCGCCCGCGAGCGGGTCGTCGTGCGCCACCCGCTCCAGCCCTTCGATCCGCGCAACTTCGCCCGCGGCGTACTCGTCCCCGACCGGGCGTGGAGCTTTGACCCGGTCACGCTCGAGGGAGCGCGGGCCCTCACGAGCCCGCGCGCCCAGCCCGGCCCCTTCCTGGGCGGCCCACTCCCCGCCGTGGAGGCGGGCATCGTCGAGATCGAGGACCTCGTCCGCTTCGCCCAGCACCCCGTACGGGCCTTCCTGCGCCAGCGGCTCGGGATCGGCGTGGGGGACTTCTCCGATGAGGTGGAGGACGACCTCCGCGTCGAGCTGGACGGCCTGGAGAAGTGGGGCGTCGGCCAGCGGCTGCTCGATGCGCGGCTCGACGGAGTGGACGGGCGGACCGCCGTCATCGCCGAGATCGCGCGCGGCACGCTCCCGCCCGGGGTACTCGGCCGGCCGACCGTCGACGAGGTGTTCCCCCTCGTCGACGACATCGTGGCCCAAGCCGAAGGGCTGGTCACGGACAATGCGCCCCCCGGCTCGATCGACGTCCGCGTCGCGCTCGCGGATGGACGCTTGCTCAGCGGCACGATCCCCGGCCTCGTCGGGAACCTGCTGCGCACGGTCACCTACTCGCGGGTCGCCGCCAAGCATCGCCTCACGGCGTGGGTGCGTCTGCTCGCGCTCACGGCGACCGACCCCGACCGAGCCTTCGGCGCCGCGACGGTCGGCCGCAGCCCCTGGGGCCGCACGCGCGTGACGGTTGCCCGGATCCAGCCGCTCGCCGACGAGGCGGCCGGGCGTCGCGAGGCGGCCCTCGCTCACCTCGCGACGCTCATGGACCTCTACGACCGCGGGATGCGCGAGCCGCTCCCGCTGTACTGCAAGACCTCGGCGGAATACGCGGTGGCGGCCGCGGGCGGCCGTGACCCCGTGGCGCCGGGACGGAAGGAGTGGACGTCGGATTGGAAGGTCGACCACGAGGACAAGGATCTCGAGCACCAGCTCGTGCTCGGCGGCGTGCGGACGTTCGACGAGCTGCTGGAAGAGCCCCCGCGCCCAGACGAGGCAGGCGAGGGCTGGGAGGTCGACGAGACCACCCGCCTCGGCCGCTACGCCCGGCGGATGTGGGGCGGCCTGCTCGCCTCCGAGGAGGTCAGCGCCCGGTGATCGAGGACGCGAAGAGCCTGCCGGTGATCGAGGTCGCGGAGAGCCTCCCGTTCGACGTGTGCGGGCCCCTGCCCACCGGCGTGACGGTGCTCGAGGCGAGCGCCGGGACCGGCAAGACCTACACGATCGCCGCCTTGGCCGCACGGTACGTCGCCGAGGGCACGCCGCTTGACCGGCTGCTGCTCGTGACCTTCACCCGCATGGCCACCGGGGAGCTCCGCGAGCGCGTCCGAGAGCGGCTGGTCAACGTCGAGCACGGACTGGATCGTGCGCTGGCCGGCGCGATGCCGAGCGGGCGCGACGAGGTCGTCCAGCTGCTCGCCGCCGGCCCCATCGACGAGGTGGCGCACCGGCGCGAGCGGCTCTCCCGTGCCATCGCGGATTTCGACGCGGCCACGATCGCCACGACGCACGGGTTCTGTCAGGAAGTGCTGGGCGGCCTCGGGATCGCCGGAGACCTCGAGCGCGACGTCACCTTCGTGGAGGAGATCGACGACCTCGTCGAGGAGGTCGTCGACGACCTCTACGTCCGCCGCTTCCACGGTGGCGACGCGCCCCCGTTCCGGCGGTCCGAGGCGGCGGAGATCGCCCGGGTGGCCGTCCAGAACCCGGCGGCGCCGATCGTCCCTGCCGCCGGCGCCGACCCGGAGATGCGCCGCCGATTCGCCCTCGCCGTCCGCTGCGAGCTCGAGCAACGCAAGCGCCGCAACGCGGTGATGACCTACGACGACCTGCTGACCCGCCTCGACGACGCGCTCACAGGCGACGGCGGCGCGGCCACCGCCGCGCGGCTCCGCGCCCGCTACGACGTCGTCCTCGTCGACGAGTTCCAGGACACCGATCCGATCCAGTGGGACATCGTGCGGCGAGCGTTCGGCGATGGAGGAGCGACGCTGGTTCTCATCGGCGACCCGAAACAGGCGATCTACGCGTTCCGCGGCGCCGACGTCTACGCCTACCTGGACGCCGCGCGTTCCGCGGCGGCACGCGCCACCCTGGAGGTCAACTGGCGCAGCGACCAGGGGCTCATCGACGCCTACGACGCGCTGCTCGGCGGCGCCAAGCTCGGCCACGAGGGAATCGCCTATCGCCGGGTCCGCGCCGCCGAGGGCAACCAGGAAGCGCGCCTGTCGGGCGCCCCGCGCCAGGCGCCGCTGCGTATCCGGATCGTGCGCCGCGACGAGCCGTCGGTCGGTTGCACGCCCAAGGGAAGCGCGCGCGCCCCTTTTGCCCGCGAGCACGTCGCCAAGGATCTCGCGGGCGACCTGGTCGCCCTGCTCTCCTCCGGGGCCGACCTCGAGCGTCGTTCCAAGGAAGGCAGGAGCCTCGGCCGCGAGGTCGTGCGCCCCGGACACGTCGCGGTGCTGGTGCGCACCAACCGCAACGCCGCGCTGATCCGCGAGGCCCTCGACGAGGTCCGCATCCCCGCGGTCATCAACGGCGCGGGCAGCGTCTTCGGGACGCCCTCCGCCCGCGAGTGGCTGCGCCTTCTCGAGGCGATCGAGCGCCCCGCTGTCCACACCCGCGCCCACTCGGCCGCGCTCACGTGCTTCTTCGGCTGGTCGGCCGAGCAGGTGGCGGCGGCGGACGAGGGGGCCTGGGAGGAGGTCCACCGCCGGCTGCACGACTGGGCGAGAGTGCTCCGCGTCAAGGGCGTCGCCTCCATGACCGAGACGGTGACGCTGGTCGAGCGCCTGCCCGAGCGCATCCTCGCCACGGCCGACGGCGAGCGCCGGCTCACCGACCTGCGCCACGTCGGCCAGCTGCTCCACGCGGCGGCCGCGGGCGAGCAGATGGGACCGACGGCCCTGACCGCGTGGCTGCGGCGGCGCATCGCCGAGGCCGACCAGGACACGAGCGACGAGGAGCGCAGCCGCCGGCTCGAGTCAGACGCCGAGGCGGTCCAGGTCCTCACGATCCACCGCAGCAAGGGCCTGGAGTTCCCGATCGTCTACCTCCCCTTCCTGTGGGAGCCCGGCTACATCCCCGAGAAGCCCCACCCGGTCGCCTTCCACGACCCCGACGCAGGCGACGCACGCACCATCGACGTGAGCCTCGAAGGTGCGGACTTCGCACGCCACCGGCAGCAGAGCATCGTGGAGCAGCGCGGCGAGGACCTCCGCCTCGCCTACGTCGCGCTCACGCGCGCGCAGCACCAAGCGGTCGTGTGGTGGGCCGGCTCCTGGGACAGCCGCAAATCTCCCCTCAGCCGGCTGCTCTTCGCGCGAGCGCCCGACGGCACCGTGGCGCCCTCGGGCGAATCGGTGCCGGACGACGCATCCGCCGTCCAGGCCTTCGAGGCGCTCGCGGCCGAGGCGCCGGGTTGCATCGCCGTCGAACGGTCGACGCTCGGGCTGCCGATGGAGTGGTCGGGCCCGCTGGCCGAGCCCGCGGACCTTTTTGCCGAGAGGTTCGACCGCAGCCTCGACTGGCGCTGGCGGCGCACGTCCTACAGCGACATCACGGCCGGGACCTACTCGTATGAGGCGCGAGTCACCAGCGAGCCGGAGGAGGCCGTGCTCGACGACGAACCGCCACCCGGGCCGACGCTGCCCGCAATGCCGCCGCCGCTCGAGGCACCGACGCCGGTCGGCACGCCGCCGCCGCACCGCGGGGCGCCACCACCCGCCGCGGCGAAGGCCGCCGACCACGTGTCCATGGCGACGCCCTCCCTACTCGCCGAGATGCCGGTCGGCCTCGACATCGGGACGCTCGTGCACCGCGTATTCGAGGCGACCGACTTCGCCGCGGCAGACCTCGACGCCGAGCTCGATGCGCAGGTCGCGGCAGCGCAGGCGCGGCGCCACGTCGAGATAGGCGGGGACCGGAAGGTGGTGGTCGCCGGGCTGCGCGCGGCCATCGAGACGCCGCTCGGCCCACTGCTGGACGGCGGTGCCCGCCTCCGTGACGTACGACGCCCGGACCGGCTCGACGAGCTGGAGTTCGAGCTGCCCCTCGCCGGGGGCGACGAGCCGACCGGCCGGCTCACGCTCGCGGCCATCGGCGACGTCCTGCGAGAGCACCTCCCGGCCGGCGATCCGTTCGCCGGCTACG